>Ga0114964_10001311_pt1 | contig 18189 bp, 18 predicted proteins | sample C_131016_MF_Meta_FD_92638 | JGI IMG/M metagenome (GOLD analysis project Ga0114964, IMG submission 92638) | Freshwater microbial communities from Lake Croche, Canada to study carbon cycling - C_131016_MF_MetaG | ecosystem: Environmental > Aquatic > Freshwater > Lake | place: Lake Croche, Canada... | reverse complement strand
GCACAACCTCCTCATTGCAGAGGCCATCTCCAGCGATCAGCGTGTCACGGACATGCAGTGCGATGGAGTCCTCGCTGCTGGTGACGCAGGCGATTCCGCCCTGAGCCCATGCTGTGTTGGAGTCGGCCCGCGACTTCTTCGTCACGATGGCGACGCTCCCCTTGTCGGCGGCCTTGAGGGCAAACGTGAGGCCGGCGATGCCGCTTCCCACCACCACGTAGTCAAAAGTCTTCATCTGGAAATCACCAGGTTGTCGATCAACCGGACAGCTCCGAGCTTCACCGCCACCAGGGCGCGGGAGGTTGAGCCGGAAATCAGTTGTTTCAGCGGTAGCAGTGTTGATTCATCCACGATCTCGGCATAATCCACCGAGGCGCCGGGAATGCCAGCCAGATCGGAGATCAGGCGGCAACGCAGTCGTGCCACGGAGCTCTCTCCGGCCTCCGCCTCCATGGAGCAGGCTAGGAGAGCCTGATAGATCCTAGGAGCCAGCAGGCGGGCGCTGGAAGTAAGAAGACGATTCCTGGAACTCAGCGCCAGACCGTCCTCCTCCCGGACGGTGGCGTGACTGATGATCTTCACCGGCATCTTCAGGTCGCGAACCATCCGGCGGATGACGGCGAGTTGCTGCCAGTCTTTCTCCCCGAACACGGCTGCGTCCGGACGGATGATATTGAAAAGCATCGCCACCACCGTGCAGACACCGTCGAAGTGATGCGGCCGTGAGGCGCCGCAGAGTCCGGCGGAGAGGGATGACTCACAGACCTTGACTGAGGAATCTCCCTCATACATCTCCTCCGGAGCAGGATAAAAGAGCAGGTCAACCCCCTCGCGCTTGCAGAGAGCAAGATCCTGTGCAAAAGGCCTTGGGTACTTTGCAAGGTCCTCCTTGGGTCCGAACTGGGTAGGATTCACAAAAATCGAGACCACGACACTTCCCTTGATGCCTGCCATGCGGCGGGCGCGGCGGATGAGTGCGGCATGTCCCTCATGCAGAGCTCCCATGGTGGGGACAAAAACGATGGGGCCATTGATGACCTCCACCTTATTACGCCAACGAGTAACTGGGCCGATCCGTGCGGCCGTTTTCACCTGGCTTCGTTTGGAGCTCCTAAATTCGAGGAGCTGCTACTTAACCGGAGCCTTCGGTGCAGCAGGGGTTGCTGCCGATGGCGCCTTTGCCTTCATGAGCTCCTTCTGGATGGTGGTCGGTCCGGTTGAGACCTTCACATGGAGGACGGAGATCACCAGCGTCAGGAGGAAGAAGAGGGCTCCGAGCCAGACCGTGAACTTGGTCAGGACGGTGGTGGTCTGGGCGCCGAAGAGATTATCGGTCAGTCCCCCGCCAAAAGCCGCACCAAGGCCTTCGCTCTTGGGACGCTGCATAAGAATAGTGAGGATCATCAGGAGACAGATGATCACGAGAAAAGTCACAAGGACAGGCATGAGGAGCCACATAGGCGATCAATAAAACCAGAAGCCCTTCGGGTGTAAAGCGGGATCGGTTGCTTGACCTAGGGGGATCGATCATCCCAGAATAAAAGTTCTCAATTCCAAAACAGCATGGCACGTACCACCAAAACCTCCAAAAAGCCCTCGGCAAAACCAACCAAGGCCTCTGCACCATCAGCCGCTAAGGCGAATGTTAAAACTGCTGGCGCCGACTTTCAGGAGGTCCGTACTCTGATCGACCTGCTGAAGAAGAATGACCTGGCGGTGCTCGAGTACGAGCAGGGTGATCTCAAGGTGACTTTGAAGACCCCAGCCGGAGCCTCCGGTGGCGCGACCCTCATTCAGGGACATGCCGCGGCCCCCGCAGCCCCAGCCGCTATGGCCTCTACCCCGACAGCTGACAAGGCGGCCGCTGAGCCAGCCAAGAGTAACTACAAGGAGATCGTCTCCCCGATGGTCGGCACTTTCTACGCATCCCCTGCCCCTGATGCCCCCTCCTTCGTGCAAGTTGGGAAAGCAATCAATCCCGAGACTGTCGTCTGCATCGTCGAGGCGATGAAGGTCATGAACGAAATCAAGGCGGAGATCGCCGGCAAAGTGGTCGAAGTGGTGGCGGAGAGTGGAAAGCCGGTCCAGTTCGGCCAAGTACTCTTCCGGGTCAGCTAAGGCAACCCGACCACCGAATCCATGTTTAAGAAAGTCCTGATTGCCAACCGCGGGGAGATTGCTCTGCGGATCATCCGTGCCTGCAAGGAGCTGGGCGTCGGCACCGTCGCCGTCTACTCGGAGCCGGACATTCACTCCCTCCACGTCCAGCTTGCAGACGAAGCGATCTGCATCGGACCCGCCCCGGGAAGCGAGAGCTACCTGAAGATCGACAGGATCATCAGCGCCGCGGAAATCTCCGACGTCGATGCAATCCACCCCGGCTACGGCTTCCTTGCGGAGAATGCCCACTTTGCCGAGATCTGCACCTCCGCCAACATCGCCTTCATCGGACCCTCGCCCGAATCCATCAGACTCATGGGTGATAAGAACAGTGCCCGTGAGTGCGCCAAGAAGGCAGGTGTCCCTATCTCCCCGGGAAGCGACGGAGTCGTCCCCTCGGAGAAGGATGCCATCAAGGTCGCCAAGAAGATCGGCTACCCCGTAATGATCAAGGCGGTCGCCGGTGGTGGTGGGCGTGGCATGCGCATGGCCCATGATGAGGCGAGCCTTATTCAAGGCTTCCACAGTGCTCGTATGGAGGCCGACAAGGCCTTCGGCAATCCCGATGTCTACATCGAGAAACTCATCATCAATCCCCATCACATCGAATTTCAGGTCTTCGGTGACAAGCACGGCCACATCGTCCACCTCGGTGAGCGCGACTGCTCCCTGCAACGCCGCAACCAGAAGATCCTCGAAGAGTGTCCATCCCCCCTCATGACAGAGGATCTGCGCAATCGCATGGGTCAGGCCTCTATCCGTCTCTGTGAGACTGTCGGATACTACAATGCCGGCACCATTGAGTATCTGGTCGATGACGACTTGAACTTCTACTTCATGGAAATGAACACCCGTATTCAGGTGGAGCATCCCGTGACCGAGGAAGTCTACGGAGTGGATCTGGTCAAACAGCAGATCCAGATCGCTGCAGGCGAGCACCTCTCACCTCACATGGTGAACGCGAAACCACGGCTTCACTCCATCGAGTGCCGCATCAATGCAGAGGATCCGGAAAAGAACTTCATGCCATGCGCAGGTAAGATCGAGGCCTACTACGCTCCCGGTGGACGCGGACTCCGCATCGATTCCCACGCCTACGCGGGCTATCCGATCCCGCCGTACTACGATTCCATGATTTCCAAGTTGATCGCGACGGCCTCCACCCGTGAGGCCGCCATCAGTCGTATGGCACGCGCCTTGAGCGAGTACCAGGTGATTGGAATCAAAACAACGATCCCTCTTCACCGGGCCATCATTCAGAATCCCGAATTTAAGAAAGGCAACTACAACACAGGGTTCCTTGAGGGCTTCCTCAAGGATGGAGTGCCTGCGGTGAAAGAGTAAACACAGCCGGATCAAGGGTTCGGCATTCAGGGATTTCCCATCAATGAAGTCGATTGCCGAATGCCTTCTCTACGGCATCGTGGATACAGGTTATGTGGCAAGGGAGAACCTCGTCGCGATGACCACTCAATTACTTTGTGGAGGAGCAGACATCATCCAGTTTAGGGCAAAGAAACAGACCCCAGAGGATATTCTTTCCATGGCCCGGCAACTCGCAGCGATTTGTCGTGCCGCAGGGATCCCCTTTATCATCAACGATCATCCCGAACTGGTGCGTGACGCTGGCGCTGATGGTGCTCACGTCGGGCAGGATGATCTCACCGTAGCGGAAGCACGCCGCCTGGCTGGTCCGGAGGCCATAATTGGAAAGTCGACCCATTCGCTCGCACAGGCCATCGCAGCCGCCGGTGAATCTCCCGACTACATAGGATTCGGCCCGCTCTTTGCAACGCCGACGAAACCCGACTACACCCCGATCGGAATAGAGCAGATCGAAGCGGTGCATGAGACCCTAACACTCCCTGTTTTCTGCATCGGTGGGATCAAACTTTCCAACCTCCCCGGGGTCCTTGCTGCCGGAGCACGGCGCGTGGTGATTGTCTCCGACCTTTTGATCGCCAAGGACCCTGCCGCCCAAACCGCTCAGTGCAGGGCCCTGCTTCATTGCAGCAGGGCAACCGAGTAGACACTCCGTGAGCGGTCACGACCTCCTCTCCTTCCTTCGCAGCGTGCAGGAGGAATGCGGAGGAGCCATCCCCTTCGAGCGCTTCATGCAGGAGGCCCTCTACCATCCACGTTTCGGCTACTACTCCGCCAATATCAAGGATGTCGGCAGGGAGGGGGATTTCTCCACATCTGCAACACTTGATGAAGGACTTGGCGCGGCTATTGCATCGTGGATCATGGCCCGCTCCAAGGAGTTAGGATGGAAACACATTCCCGTGATCGAAATCGGCGCCGGAAACGGCGCGCTGGCGCGATCCGTGCTAGCCCACCTCGGTTGGAGAAAACGCTTGCGGACAGACTACATGATTCATGAAACCTCACCGATCATGCGTGAGCGGCAGAGAAAAAACCTGAGGTGGAAGGGCGTCCGGTGGATCGATTCCCTTCCCCTGACTCTTGATCAACTGCACGGGCGCGCCTTGATCTTCAGCAATGAGCTGGTCGATGCCTTTCCCTGCCGCCTCTTTCTGCGGAGTGAAGATTCCTGGGAAGAGCTTGGCGTCAGGATCCAGACGGACGGATCCCTCTCCGAGGTCCGTCTTGCCAGTCCCTCCACGCCAGACAACTTCGCAACTCCGTCCACCCTACCCCTTTCCCCTCAAGCCCCTGAAGGGCAACGCGTGGAGCGACATGACTCCTACCACTCGTGGATCAGAGTGTGGGCACCTCACTGGAAATCAGGATCAATGCTCACCATTGACTACGGGGATACGAAGGAACGGATCTATACTCGAAGGCCTGAGGGCTCTCTCAGGGCCTACTGGAAGCACCATCGCTACACCGGTCGGGATCTCTATGCCCGCTTCGGAAAGCAGGATCTGACTGCTGACGTCAATTTCAGCGACCTCATCACTTGGGGAGAGGCGCTGAATTGGAAAACGATCCTGCACACGACGCAGCGTGAATTCATGACTCAGTTCCAGCGAAGAGAAATAATCTCCCCACTCAGTCGAAGGAGCAGCCAATCCACTTGCTCCTCCACGATCAACCCTGTCAGTGATACTGAAGGCACCGGAGATGCCGGAGATACTTTCAAGGTCTTGGAGCAGCAGCCCAAGTCTCTCGGCAGATAAGGACAGTGACTTAATTCCCCGTGGTCGTCATGGGGCTGCCACCAGCTTGGGAGGCACCAGTGAAAGCCAGCGGCAAGGTGACTTGCGGGAGATCCTTGAGTGTGAAGCTCATAAGAGCACCGTATTGGTTTTGGGCACTTTGGGTGCCTTGCGCCTGATTGGATCGCACTTCGGCTCCGAAGGAGACAATCCAACTCGAGAGATCCCTGTGGACCATGTAGCGCTGATAAATGAGTGCATTACCCGAATATTGGGACATGTTATAAATTTCCTGCGCCCCGAATGACCAATGGTCATTAATGCGCCAGAAGGCGGAAAATGGATACTGATTGTCGTTCTGGGAACCATTGTAATTATTGATGTAACGGGTGCCGAAGGTGCAACTGAAGTTCTTTAGAGGCATAAAAGAAAGATCGGTGTTAAACTCCGTGAACCCTTCGGAGACTAGGGGAGTCTGTGATCCGATGCGTAGGCTGAACCAACTCACGGGAGCAAAGTTTAAGCGGTTGTTAAAGTTTGAGATCGGGCCGTTCATGTAGGGATTAATCCCATTGATGTCGGCAAAACTATCCAAGAAGAGCCAATCGAAAGTATCGCCATCGCGTCGTGTCTGAAGTCGGTTGCGTACTCCGAGACGCCAGATCGCCCATGTGTCGATGGTATCAATCGCGGCAAACTGAGGGAAATCGAGCGGTTCAAGCTGCGTGGAGCTTGGCTGGTAGCCAGACTTGGTCTTTTGGGCAGGATTATTGGGAAGAAGTCGGTCAAACTGCAGGACTTGATTCACATTGGGTCCTCCTGCGTAAACGGCAGAGAGGTTGCTGTAGGGTTGAAAAACGTGCCGCAGTCCATCAAGAGCGAGCCACTTGGCCTGTACTCCCTCAAAGCTCTGGGAAATCTTAAAAGAATTCTCGAGACCTGCATTCACGATAGGGCGGAAGACATTGCCGGTGGTGTGAAGAGAGTTTCCAACAGGGACAACAGCAGACGTGTTGGTGTTCCCATTCGCCGCAATGTATCCATAAGGGTAGGGATTCACCTCACCATTGGCACCCTGAAAACTCCCTCCCTGGCTGTAGGCTGTTGCACGAATACCGATCCTGGGAACCGTAGAGAGCCAGCCCCAAAGCGTCTCAGCAGCACTCAACTGATGAAAAGTATCAAACCGTGTCGCTCCGTAATTAATGCCAAAGGAGTCGGCGGCAAATTTTCTATTCAGCTGACCTAAGGCTGTTGTCCCGTCATAGTACACAGGCAAACCGAAAAGCGGTTCCTGCTTAAAGTCAAAGGCCGCTTCCGGCAAGCGCTCCGTCGTCTCCTGGAAGCTGTTCATCTGCCAGCGGGTTACAAGTGACAGACTGTAAATATCATCCAGTTTGGTCAGGGTGATGTTATTGTCTGGCTCGGGATTGGTGCGGTTCTCAGCAGGGTAAAAATCCTGCATGAAATCACGGTCGCTTAATTTGGTAATGTCAAAGGTGGCGTAGATATCATCCGTGAGAAAGAGCTTCCCCTGATAGCCGACCCGATAACGATTCTGAGTATCGCTCTCGGGAAGTTCCCCAGGCCCCCCGAGCCTTAGTGAGGGATCCTGATCATTCGCATAGTAAGAGATGAAACGTCCCGTGTTGCGGTTGTCTTTGCCGAATTTTAGGTTCGCGTTAAAACCAACAGCGTATCCCCGAAGGGTTCGATAATCCTGACGAACTGTGGCCATGAAATTATCCCCGGTTCCGACGGGGAATGAGTAAGAGGTCAGAAGGTAGGCACCCCAATTGGAGTCGTAGCCTGGCGCAAACTGAAATCCCTGATGACTGAGGCTTGAATAGGCGTACGGAAGCCAGAAGATCGGTGTTTTTCCCACATAGAGGGTAGAATTCAGCATGACCACACGGTCATTCGGGTAGAGGCGAATCGTCTTGGCATGAACATGCCAGTCAGGATTGGAGGAGTCCGAGGTGGTGATGTCCGAATCGCTCAGGGTGAATTGCTTGGTTCCAAATCCTTTGGTGGAAAGCGAACTGAACTTAAGCGGATTGTGTGAACCTTCAAACTCCAACGCCCTCATCTGCTTGGTCTCCAGATTGTAAAAAGCGCGTTGTCCGTTGAAGAGATCCTCGCCGCTGTAGATACGAACATTACCGACTAGGAGGATGTCTCGAGTATCCGGGTTGTATTCCGCGTGATCTGCATAGATGGAAACACCCCCATACCTGATCTGCACATTTTTATCTGCCACGGCACTCCCGTTTTCAAAACGAGTATCCCCCTCGGCGGTAATTTCCACGGGCTTATCCCCGAAATTGCCAAATTGGGCGTGCAAAAGCCCGCTCAAGAGCAAAAAGAGAGATGGAATCAGGAAAAAACGGCGCATGGCGGGTAGCACCAAGAGGCTAGGTAGCCTCCCCCCCTGTTCAAGGAGAAAATCGAGTCTCGGCAGGTTGGCTTTCCATGCCGCTGTCCGCACCTTACTTGGCAAGATGGCGGATATCCTCGGCATTCACTGCAAAGACAACATCTTCTGCAATATTGCAGGCATGATCGCCGATGCGCTCAAGGCAGCGACTGATGAAGATAAGGTTCAGTAAGGTCGGCAGATTAACTGAATCGTCCTGCATCCTGTTGACCATGACATCCGTGAAATCCTTGTTCATTTGGTCAAGGGTCTTATCGCGTGCCTTCAACTCCACCGCAAGAGAGGCATTGCGCTCGGCAAAGGAGCGCACGGCGTCGTCGAACATCTCCAGCGAAAGGCGGATCGGTTCGTCGAGCAGATGAAGTTCGGCCACCTCGGCATGCTCGTTCAATTTGCGAGCGCGACGTGCGATGTTGACCCCTTGGTCGGCTACCCGCTCGATATTTGCTCCGATCTTGATCGATGAAATAACTTCTCTCAGGTCGGAAGCAACAGGCTGGAACCTGCTCATGACCTCAATCCCCTCACGATCAATCTGCATCTCGAGCACATCAATCTCCTCATCATCTGCAATCGAGTTGTTGCACCAGTCGTCATCGCGCTCCATCAGTCCCTTGATGGCGTTCTTGAGATTTTGCTGAGTGAGACTCGACATCATCAGCACGCTGCTGCGCAGTTGATCAAGGGCGCCGGTAAAATTGGTGAGAATATGGGGGCGTGTGGGCTCCGCGTGCATGGAAGTATCAGCCGAATCGACCAGTGATGTAATCCTCAGTCTGCTGATGGGCAGGGTTAGTGAAGATTTTGTGGGTGTTATCAAACTCGACAAGAGCGCCGAGGTAGAAAAAAGCCGTCAGTTCGGAGACGCGACTGGCCTGCTGCAGGTTGTGGGTGACGATGATGATTGTGAAATCTTTTTTTAACTCGGTGATGAGTTCCTCGACCTTGGCTGTCGCAATGGGATCAAGGGCCGAGCACGGTTCATCCATCAACAGAATCTCCGGACGACACGCCACGGCGCGGGCAATGCAGAGTCGCTGCATCTGACCTCCGGAGAGACCGAGCGCGCTTTCATGGAGACGATCCTTGACCTCGTCCCAGAGGGCGGCTGAGCGAAGAGATCGCTCGACGCTTGCATCGAGAACAGACCGATCTTTCTGACCGGCAATGCGGAGGGAATAGACGACATTCTCGTAGATCGACATCGGGAATGGATTCGATTTTTGGAAGACCATGCCGATCCTGCGACGCAGCGCGATGATTTCCACCGAGGGGTCAAAGATACTGGTTCCATGGATGGAGATATTCCCCTCGTGTCGCGTCCCGGGAATAAGTTCATTCATGCGGTTGATGTTGCGGAGCAGAGTCGACTTGCCGCAACCCGAGGGCCCGATGAAGGAGGTCACCTTGCGTAATGGAATCTCCAGATTGATCCCGTACAGCGCCTGCTTCTTACCGTAGAAGCATTTGAAATCCTCAATCTTGATGAAGTTAGCCTCACCGCGGGCAAAATCATCGGTGAACTCCAGTCTCTGGGAGGACTTCGCCTCCAGGCTGGTTGCTATAGATTCAGGGGTGGACATTGATGAAGGAGTCAAAAGTTAGCGATGCTTCTTACTGAAGAGAAGCTGTGCCAGCACATTGATAACAGTGACGAGTGTGACGAGTACCAGGGAGGCAGACCATGCCATTTTGACATGATAGGAATATGGCAGCGCCGCAAAATTGTAAATGAGCACAGATAGGGATGCTGTCGGCTCCATCAGGGAGTGGATCCAGTTCTGACTGAAAAGTGCAGTAAAGAGAACGGGGGCCGTTTCTCCGGCTGCGCGCGCCACGGCAAGCATCACTCCGGTCATGATGGCGGGAAGTGCATCAGGCAGGACGATCCGAAAGATTGTCTGGAAAGCAGTGCCACCAAGACCGAACGAGGACTCACGGTAAGCCTGAGGGACCCCTAGGAGAGCCTGCTCTGCGGTCAGAAGAATGGTCGGAAGGATCAGGATTGCTAGGGCCACACCACCAGCAAGGGAGGAAAACTGATGGGTTGTCATCACGACTGCAGCAAAGGCAAAGACGCCGCAAATAATGGAGGGAATGCCGGTCATAAGTTTCGCAACAAAGCGAACGACAGCCGAAAGACGCGAGTAGGGAGCATATTCGTTGATGTAAATGGAGGTGAGGATGCCAAGCGGCGCAGCAATCACCAGGGAAAGTCCCACCATGATGACGGTGCCGATAATTGCATTGGCAAATCCTCCCTCCTCCAGACCGGGAGGGGGCGTCAGTTGCGTGAACAGGGAGGGGCTGATGAGCGGCCATCCATTCCGGATAACCAGGATGATGATCGAGAGCAGGGGGACCATTGTAACCACCGAGAGGGCGATGCAGAGGCCGGTCAGGAAGCGATTCCGGAATAACCGCATCCAGGATGTTTTCGTTCCCTCCTCGGTGAAGAAGTTCGGGGAAGTTAAGCCGCTGGAGTTCATCGGATTTCCTCTCATTGGAGGCCCACAATCGATCGCTGCGTATGGCGCAGCACGGCTTCACCCAAAACATTCACCCCAAGCGTCATGACGACCAGAAGAGCCGCAGCATACATGAGAGCACTGACTTGGATTCCGTCAGCCTCCGCGAACTGGTTTGCCAGGAGTGCCGAGAGCGTGTTGGAGGGAGCGAGCAACGACCAGGAAAGCCGCTGACTATTACCGATCAGCATGGCTACCGCCATTGTCTCACCCATAGCCCGACCGAAAGCAAGAATGGCGGAAGCAACAATACTGGGTGAGGCCGTGGGAAGGATGACACCGAAAACGGTTTCCCATCGCGTCGCCCCGAGGGCATAGGAACCTTCACGCAACGTGGGGGGAACCGCAACCAAGGCGTTGCGGGAGATCGCGGTGATTGTCGGGAGCACCATGAGGGCAAGTACAAGGCTCGCTGTCAGCAGACTATTGCCGTAGACGGGAATAAGCGTCCCTGTTTTCTGCAACCACCACTGGGAAAAGGCTCCCCCATAATCTTGAACCAAGGGCACCACGACGAAGATGCCCCACAATCCGTAAACGACGCTGGGAATGGCAGCAAGCAACTCAAGCACAAAGCGGGTTGCATGGCGGATAGAGGCAGGGAGAAAATCTTCACTGAGAAAAATAGCCATGGAAAGCCCTAGGGGAAGAGCAACAATCAGGGCTAGCAAGCTGCTCGCCGCAGTGCCGATCAGCACTGGAAGGACTCCAAAGACCTCTCGGTTCGGACTCCACTGGATCCCGGTGATGAATCCCAAACCATAACGATGGATGGCTGGCCATGCCTTGTAGAGAATCTCTCCCAGGATGAAGGCAAGTAACGCAATGGTGAGGACAGCAGCCAGCCAACAGAGTGCTCGGAAAAGCTCCGGTCGAAAACGGCACTTTTGGGCTAGGGGACTTTCGGGTCCGGCAGTTATTGATTTCACGCCTACAAAAAAAGTTGCTGATTGTTAGTTCACGGTCGCCAGCGAGGCCTGGGCCATGGTTACCACGTCAGCAGGAAGGGGGACGTAACCGAGTTGTGGGGCGAGAGCCTGACCCTTGGTCAGACCGTAGGCAACGAAAGACTTCAAGGCGGCTACCTTCGCAGAATCAATGTAGTTCTTCTTCATGAGCAGCCACGTGAAGGTGACGATGGGGTAATCATTGGCTCCCTTCGGATCTAGGATGAAGGCACGGAGGTTTGCGGGAAGCCGTACTGCTGAAAGCGTGGTGGCGGCACTTTGTATAGAGGGGGCGATGAAGTTGCCGGCTTGGTTCTGGAGGTCGGCTATGGTGAGTTTGTTGTTCGCCGCAAAGCTGTATTCGATGTAGCCGATGGCTCCTTGTGTCGACTTGATCAGGGCCGTGACACCGTCATTCCCCTTTCCGGCCAATCCGACGGGCCAAGTGACAGACTTGCCAGCACCAATCTTGGCACTGAACTCGGAGCTGACTTCGGCGCAATGACCCGTAAAGGCTGCCGTGGTACCACTGCCGTCGGCTCGGGCCACCACGGTGATTGGTATGTTCGGGAGATTCACACCGGGATTGGCCTTGGCAATGATTGCATCGTTCCAGGTCTTGATGTCACCCAGAAGGATGCCGATGTAAGCCGCACGTGTCAGTTTCAGTCCCGACTGGATTCCGGGAAGGTTGTAGGCGAGAACGATGGAGCCCGCCGTTGCAGGAATCATCACGACGTTTTGCTGGGCCTGAAGGATCTCCTCATCCTTCATTGCCACATCACTGGCTCCGAAGTCAGTGATTCCGTCGATGAACTGCTTCACACCGGCACCACTCCCGATGCCCTGGTAGTTGACCGTTACACCGGGTGTCGACTTTTTGAAATCCGAAGCCCAGCGCATGTAGAGTGGGGCAGGAAAAGTTGCTCCGGAACCGTTGATGGCGACAGCCGCCTGAATGTGCAAGGAAATCGAAACGCTCAAGCCAACGGCAGCTAATATAGTTCGTTTCATGATGATGGGGCGTTGGTGCGGGTAGCGGTGTTATTGTTATCTATTCAACACCATATCTGTTTTCAACTCCCACTCCCCGAATCACAACCGCCCTTCTGTGACAATATCGTCATAAATCCAACCCTAAAGTTTCCAGCAGGTCATTCCCTACCTTCTTTCGGCCCACTCCGAAGAGGCGTAACGGACTTGCACGAGTTGCTCCGCCTCCCTCATGAGGGCCGGAGCCACCTCCGCAATGGTAACAAGATCACTGAGGGATTGAGACAAACTTGTGAGATGTGACAGCAACCCAAGATGATCCATTCCCTGAAGGCTTCCTTGGTAGAGCAGAGCCCCACCGCTGCGCCGCTGGGCACCCCCCAGAATTTTTCTTCCCTCCATCAGGAGGTCATCGGCGGCAGGCGCACTGAAGCAGGAAGGGCCGTCTATCAGATCCCCATCCCCAGCAAGTCTGATGTTTGGACTCCCTGCGGGTAGGGTAAGAGTGGCACATCGATTGAGCCACCCGGCCATCCGAACATGGAGTTCCTTATAAAAGAAGGCGGGAGACAACGAGGCGATCGGATCCCCAGTGGGAATTGTCAGGGAAAAGGTCAGATCCTTGCCATGCTCCACCATTCCCCCTCCTGTCCAGCGTCTCACCAAAGGGCCGTTTGGATAAGTTAGGCGTACCTCCCTTAACTTTTGAAAATAGCCGAAGCTGACGCAGGGAGCATCCCATGAATAAATCCGCAACGTGGGGCTACTCACCGAGTGCAGCAGCATCTCATCAACCGCCATCTGCAACGGTCCATTGAGTGCCTCCCTCGGCAAGATAAGATCCAATTGGTCAAACACCCGACTATGCTGCCCGTTCTACGGACAGGGATACCACACCTTTTTCTTCCCGACTCATCACCAACTGCATTACGATTCTTTAATGGCAAAGTCAGAGAAAGAGAACGGATCAAAGGGGGGCCTTGGTAAAGGTCTCGGCAAAGGCTTGGGAAAAGGCCTAGGAGCCCTTATCAATACCCGTGTCGCCGCTCCAGTGCCTTCGGAGGAGCTTGGCGAGCGGATCCAACAGATCCGACTCGATCAGATTGTACCGAGCCCGCTTCAACCCCGCACAGAGTTTCGCGATGAGCAACTCCGCGACCTCATTGATTCAATCCGTGAGCGCGGGATCATCCAGCCCCTGATCGTTCGTCTGGCTGGGGGAAAGTACGAGCTTATCGCAGGTGAGCGCCGCATGCGAGCCTCCCTCGAGGTCGGTCTTACCGAGGCCCCGGTCATCGTCCGCAAGGCCAGCGATCAGGAGGTCCTCGAGCTCGCCCTCATTGAGAATCTCCAGCGAGCCGACCTTAATCCGATCGAAGAAGCCGCAGCCTACAGCCGACTTTCCAAGGAGTTCCGACTGACCCAAGAGGATATTGCTAAGCGTGTCGGAAAGAGCCGGGCCGCCGTGGCCAATGCCATGCGCCTCATGGAGCTGGATGTCGAAGTCCAGAGCTACCTCACCCAGGGCCGACTTACCGTTGGACATGCCAAGGTGCTTCTTGGCATCAAGAACCCCGAGGAGCAGCGGCTCCTGGCAGAAAAGCTCATCCGAACCAACGCCTCCGTACGCGATGCCGAACAACTCGTCGCCGAGCACCTAGCCGGAACAACCAGTGGAAAAAAACGTTCAGGAAAGAAGGGTCGCGCAGCAGTTGAGCTTCCTCCTGCGCTCAAGCATCTTGAGAATAAACTCCAGCACCGCTTCTCCACGCGCGTCAGTCTGCACCATGCTGACAAAAAAGGTCATATCACCATCGAGTACTATGGCTCGGATGATCTTCACCGCCTGATGAGTGAGCTTGGAATCTCGCTTGATTGATCGAAGCAGAGTACGTTGAGCGCATCAACCTCGATGGCACCTCTCTCCACCTTGATTCGTTTCATTGATTCGGACTACTTCCCGCGTGGTATTGAGGAGACGCGCGCCATGCCCGAACGCGCAGAATGGGGTCGTCTCCTCCCATTCATCATCCTTCATCTTGGTTGCCTCGGGGTCATCTGGACAGGGTGGAGCCCCATCGCAGTGCTCGTCTGCGGTCTGTTCTACGTGGTCCGGATGTTTTTTGTCACCGGTATCTACCACCGCTACTTCTGCCACAAAGCCTACAAAGTCTCCCGCCCGGTCCAGTTTCTCTTCGCGCTTCTGGGACTGCTAAGCGTACAGCGCGGCGCCCTCTGGTGGGCCTCCGTCCACCGCCATCACCATGCCCACTCCGACGAAGAGGTGGATGTCCACTCACCTCGCCAGAAAGGATTCCTCTGGGCTCATATCGGCTGGATGACCAGCAGCAGAAACTTCCCTACCGACTACAAGCTCATACCCGACTTGGCAAAATTCCCCGAACTCGTCTTTCTGAACCGCTTCGATCTCATCGGCCCGCTGCTTGTGGCGATCATGACCTATGGCTTGGGGGCAATCCTTCAGAGGTTTTACCCAGGCCTCCACACATCCGGGCTCCAGATGCTCGTCTGGGGTGGATTCATCAGCACGGTGCTTCTCTTCCACGGCACCTGTTGCATCAACTCCATGGCACATGTCTGGGGAAAGCCGCGCTACGACACCGGAGACGATAGCCGGAACAGCTTCCTGCTCGCGATCATCACGCTCGGTGAGGGATGGCATAATAACCACCACCGCTACCAGTCCTCCGCACGACAAGGCTTCTACTGGTGGGAGATCGATCCCACTTACTACACCCTCCGTATCCTTGCCTTCCTCGGCGTCATCAGCGCTCTCAAGCGTGTCCCCGAGAGCGCCTATCAGGATGGTAGCAAAACCACTCATGGAAGCCCCCTCGGCCAGTAGGGCATTCCATGGCCCCCGACCACGCATCGCCGTGGTGGGCACGGGTGTCTCTGGTCTCTCCTGCGCCTGGAGACTGCGGCAGCACACCGACATCACCCTCTTTGAGTCGGAGAATCGTCCGGGAGGTCACAGCAACACAGTGACTGTCATGGAGGAGGGGCGGGAGGTCCCGATCGACACCGGATTTATTGTCTTCAACAGAGTCACCTACCCGAATCTCTGCCAACTCTTTGCAGAGCTCAGTATAGCGGTCAAGCCGAGTGAGATGTCCTTTAGCGTCCAGCACATAGCCAGAGGCTTCGAGTACAACGGCATGGGACTGAACAAGCTTTTTGCCCAGCGGCGCAACATAGGCAACTTCCGCTTTCTCGTATTGATCGCCGAGATCATGCGTTTCTTCCGAGTCGGACGCCGGTGGCTCCGTGACGAGGCCGCAAACGACAGCTCTAACGAGGGAGCAGACCTTGCCGAAGAGGATCTGGCTACCTTCTGTAAACGCCATCACTTCGGCCCCGACTTTATCGAGTTGTATCTCATTCCCATGAGTTCTGCCGTCTGGTCAACCGAACCGGGACGCATTCTGGAGTTCCCAGCGTCAACGCTCCTCCACTTCTTCCACAATCACGGCTTCCTCGGCATCACCACACATCACCCGTGGTTCACCGTCGACGGGGGGGCCCGCACCTACGTTGACAAGATCCTCGCCGGGCTGGGAGCCCCTCGGATGGGTGACCCTGTTGTCTCCATTGAAGAGGCCCCGACGGGCGCCTGGGTGAGCACCGCCTCCGGCGAACGGGAACTCTTCGATGCCGTCGTACTCGCCTCGCACGCCGATCAGAGCCTTCGGATGCTAAAAGCCCCCACCCCAGGACAGCAGCGACTCCTCTCAGCTTTCCACTATCAGAAGAACGACGCCTCCCTCCACACCGACGACTCGGTGATGCCCAAGAGACGCCGCGCCTGGGCCTCGTGGAATTTCCGCGTCGAGGAGCAACCGGGAGAGCACCGTAAAGACTTAACGAATCCGCACCAGCACCGCCGTGCCTCCACGCATTACTGGATGAATGCCCTGCAAGGAGTCTCCAAGAAGCAGAACTATTTCGTCTCCCTCAACAGCACTGACCGGATCGACCCGCAAAGCATCCTCTATAGCACCACCTACGATCACCCCATCTTCACCCTTGGGGCGATCCGCGCACAGCGCGAGCTACCAAGCCTCAACCGTGCCGGAAGGATCTTCTTTTGCGGGAGCTACTTCCGTTACGGCTTCCATGAGGATGCCTGCATGGCGGGATTCGATGCAGCTAAGGCCGTTACCAGACTCCTTGAAAAGGATTAATCTGGAACTCATGAACTCAAGAGACGAGGTCTTTTCAACATCCTCTCCTCTTGAAATTCCCACCTCAAGTAGTGCCTGCATGATCACTCCAAGAAAACTGAGTGAGTTAGTCCATATTTCCTGAGTTCATGAGTTCGAGATTCATACAATGGCTTCCATGACCGCTCCGCTTCGCTCGTGCCTCTACGAGTGCACCGTCTTTCATCGCCGCTATCAGCCGAAGCCGCACGAGTTTCTTTACCGGGTCTTCTATCTCCTGATCGATCTGGAGGAACTCGGTCAACTCGACGAAAGACTCAGATTCCTCAAAATCAACCACCCCGGACTCTACAGCTTCCGAGAGAGCGACCACATCAGCCACGGAGCCCCGTCGATCCGGGAGAATATTCTGCGCTACCTGCAGTCCGAGGGCATCACCTCACCCGTCGGCCGCATTCAGCTCCTTACCCTTCCACGAGTCCTCGGCTACATCTTCAATCCGATCTCCATCTACTTCTGCCATGACCTGGAGGGGCGTCCCCTCACCTCTGTGGCGGAGGTTGGTAACACCTTTGGGGAATGGAAACCGTACCTCGTTCCGCTGGCCACCGACGGCAGCTTTCACTCCCGAGTGGTGAAGCACTTCTACGTCTCCCCCTTCTCCGATCTGGATCTGGAGTTTGACTTCCATTTTCACTTGCCTGAGGAGCGCCTCGGCGTCTTCATCGATGATTACCGAGGGGAGGATCGTGAACTCGCCAGCATCCTGACGGGCAAACGGGTCCCCCTCACCGATACGAACCTCCTCCTCTTCTCGCTCAAGTACCCGTTACTGACCATTCAGGTTATCTTTGGCATCCACTGGCACGCCCTTCTCCTATGGCTCAAGGGGAACCGGGCCCGCCGCAAAGAGGCTCATCCCGAACTGCAGCAGGGAGTCCATCGACCCCACAAATCACTCGCCAATCACCCCTCTTCCTGCGCCCACTCGTCGCAGGACAACTCCCAAGACACCCATCCATGAGCACCTCTGAATCAGACCCAAACACAGAACTCCTCAAGAGTATCGCCAACAGTCTCAAGGCGATCCACTCCTCCCTCGAAAGCCTCACCGGCGCTGTCGAAGGGGTCGCCGAGTCGATCGAAAAAGCCCACGAACCCGAGGGTGATCTGGGAGTCCACCTCGTCAGTGCCCTCAAGGACCTCAGTGCCTCCCTGCACAAGCGTGCCCATCAGGAACGTAGTGCTCAACCCCAGCAACAAAACCAGCGTAACCAGCAGGAGCGACGCCCACAACTCCCTGACCGGCACTCTAACCAGCGTCAGAGCAAGACTGATGGCAATGGACCGACGATCCCCTCCCCCAGAGAAGGAGAGGAGGAGACTGCTTCGATGCCTCAGGCGCCAGTAACAACCTTCGAGGGGAATTCAGAGCCGACTGAGTCAAAGTCTCCCGACTCTAAATCTGCAAAGGGTAGGGTTGGACGACGACGTCCCAGAGGTGGCGGCAACAAAACCACCCCAACTTCAGAGTAAGATACCACAGGAGAGAGAAGGGCCCCTCTCTCTTTAGGGAACCGCTGATTTAATCGCATAGAGGCCGTCGCGGGAAGCCGTAGCGGATGCGAAGCAACGACCGGGCAAGCCACGGGCTGCGGGCAAGGCGGCTTGGCACGAGCATCCCCGCAGTGGGCTGCCGTAACGGATGCAAAGCAACGGCCGGGCTAGCAAAGTTCCAAGCCAACACATTCTGCCCCGTGCCACGCCACGAAACCAAAGGCTTTGTGGCCTTTGGCTTGGATCTCCGCAACCCCATGG
>Ga0114964_10001310_pt1 | contig 18216 bp, 9 predicted proteins | sample C_131016_MF_Meta_FD_92638 | JGI IMG/M metagenome (GOLD analysis project Ga0114964, IMG submission 92638) | Freshwater microbial communities from Lake Croche, Canada to study carbon cycling - C_131016_MF_MetaG | ecosystem: Environmental > Aquatic > Freshwater > Lake | place: Lake Croche, Canada... | reverse complement strand
TTCTTCGACGCGGTTACCTCTGACGACGACGACCCGGGTTTCTTCCGGATGCGACGCATCGATCAGCATTTTGTTGGCCATGAGTCTCTCTCGATGGCGCCTGCTCTTGATCGTTCAGAACCCTTGCGAAGGAAACCAAGCCTGAACGCGATCGTGTCGCTGTCGGGCTACGGGTCTGGGAAAGGGTCGGGAAAGATGACAAAGCGGCGCCCTGTTGACGCCCAGTCCGGGCGAAGGGTTGACACGCTGTAAGAGGGGTCGGAGCCAGAAAGGACCGCCGAATTGCACGCGATTGCGAAAGAGCAACCCCTTTCGTGCAATCTTCGCGGTACCGATACGCCTGGCTCACGTCACACACCTCATCTGAACTTGCCGATTGTCAGCCAAGGGAACATTTCCTGGCACGATACGGCTTTTTATTCAAAAGAACGGTCGACACGGAAAATCCCGTCGCCGAACATGCAAACTGTCCGGTGAATTGGCACGCCGGATCGTAAATCCAGAATTCCAGCCAAAGCCGGAGAAACGCGCCGATCGGTCACTGCGACCCAAACGGTGAATGCACGTAACAGTGATAGTGTGCTCTTACTGTGTTTGGCAAGTGCATTGCTCGTAAATGGTTGCATGTTACCTTATTGCAACGCGTGATAATGTCATCTTTTGGCCGTTTTGCCTTGCGACCCGTCTGTGAACATGAGACTCAAGACCCGTGATGAGCACATTTCGATGAACCGATTCGGAACCTACAGACGGGTGGGATGGCTGTTTCTACCCCTGACCGTCATGGCGTTGATGGCGTTTTCGAACGCACAAGCCACGCCGATTGTCGCCGATATTCAAATAGCCCCCGGTGCAACCTCGACAAGGATTCGATTGATCGCGTCGGAGCAATTGGCGCTGACAACCTTTGTGCTGACCAATCCCGATCGGCTTGTGGTTGAGGGACCCGGCATTAATTTTCAATTACCCCCAGCAAGCGGCATGGGCGACGGTCCCATTGGATCCTTTCGATTTGGTGCGGTATCACCCGAGCGTAGCCGGATTGTATTTGATTTGAAAAAGCCCGTTCTACCGGGGGAAATCGATATAACGCCGACGATGGGGGGTGGTGCCTATGCGATATCGCTCTTTGTAACTTCTGCGGACCGTCAAAGTTTTGATCGGGCAGCTGAAACATCGGCGAAGGCCAAACTGAAACAAGACACGTCCAACCCCTCGCACGTGCAACCGTCCATCGATTCACGCCCCCTCATCGTCATTGATCCCGGCCACGGTGGGAATGATTTGGGGGCAACCGGCGTCAACGGGCTCTTCGAGAAGGATGTCGTGCTGGCCTTTGCTTTGGCACTGGCAAAAAAAATTGAAGGCAAAGGCTTATGCCGAGTAGCCCTGACGCGCGAGCAAGATGTGTTTATACCGTTGGATGACCGCGTCAAATTCGCACGCCAACGCACAGCCGATGTGTTTTTATCCATCCATGGCGACACGATCTCAGCCTCGGGTGATGTCCATGGCGCAACTGTCTATATTGGTGATGATAAATCGTCAGATGCCGAAGCGGCAAAAGTTGCCGAGTATGAAAACAAATCCGATTCGATAGGCGGCAGCGTGAATCAGCAAACGGATGCGACGATCACGGACATTTTGGGCGACTTGACGCTTCGTGAAACGAGGCTCCGTTCAACGGTGTTAGCCCGCGAGCTGGTGACCCGCATCGCCGATACTGCCCATCTCAACCATAATCCGTTGCGGGCTGCCGGCTTTAGGGTACTTCGTGCGTTTGATATTCCCGCAGCTCTTATCGAGATCGGCTATATGTCGAGCAAATCGGACTTGGATCAGCTCACATCGCCGGAATGGACTGACAAAATGGCCGGACGCATCGCCGATGCACTCTCGGATTTCGCGTTAGAGAGCCGCGCCTCGACCGTTCCTGCTTCGAAGTCTGCTCAACCCTGATTTTAGCCACATTCACAGGGCATCAGACGGGTCGGTTTGAAATTGCCGAAAGAACCGATTAGATGAAGTTCCGCCCGCGACCACGGGTTTAGCCTTTCGACGGAATAATCCATTCTCCATGCGTCACTTGCTTCGCTTTTTAGGCTTCATGTTCACGCTTGGCGCGATTGTGTTCGTGCTTGGTGCTGCGGGCGCTGGCGTTATCATTTGGAAATATTCGCAAGAATTGCCCGATTATACCCAACTCGCCGCCTACCAGCCTGCGGTCACAACGCGCGTTCATGCAGGAGATGGCAGCCTTTTGGCGGAATATTCCAAAGAGCGTCGGCTCTATGTACCTATCGACACGATGCCACGTCTTGTTATGAACGCGTTTATTTCCGCCGAAGACAAGAATTTCTATCACCATATCGGCGTTGACCCCGAAGGCATTCTTCGCGCTGCCGCCACCAATCTGACGCGCGGGCGCAGACAGGGCGCCTCCACGATAACCCAACAAGTCGCAAAAAACTTTTTGCTTTCGTCGGAACAAACCTTCGACCGTAAGATCAAGGAGCTTCTTGTCGCTCTCAAAATCGAGACGGCCTATTCCAAAGAGCGGATTTTGGAGCTCTATCTCAACGAGATCTATTTAGGCCTCGGCAATTATGGGGTTGCAGCCGCTTCGCTGAATTATTTCGGAAAATCGGTCAATGAACTTAATCTTACCGAAGCCGCCTATCTTGCGGCTCTTCCGAAAGGTCCGAATAATTACCACCCTTTCCGCCATACCCAAGCTGCGCTCGACCGCCGCAACTATGTCATCGACCGGATGGTCGAGAATGGCTATGTCAAAAAAGCGGACGGTGATTTTTCAAAAACTCAACCGCTGGGGGTGACGCTGCGCGCCGTGTCGCCCAACACGATCTCCGCCGGTTTTTTTGCCGAGGAAGTTCGCCGCGAATTGTTTGAGCGCTATGGCGAAAAGACACTTTATGAAGGTGGCTTATCCGTTCGAACGACACTCGATCCAAAGCTGCAGCAAATTGCCCGGTTAACTTTGGCCGATGGACTGGTACGATACGATGAAGCCCATGATGGCTTCCACGGCGTTGTTCAAAAGATCGATATTCTCAGCGCCGATTGGGGTGTATCGTTATCGACCATTCCATCCGTGACGGATGTTAAAAATTGGCGTTTGTCGGTTGTGCTCGGCGTTAGCAACGACACCGTCCAGATTGGCCTTCAACCTCAGAGAGATGGTAACGGGCAAATCAGCCAATCCCGCGACACAGGAACGCTCGCCATCGACGGCCTTAAATGGCTTAAAAAACCCGTTAAACAGCTGCTAAGCCCGGGCGATGTGATTTATGTCGAACCGACCGATAAAGCGGCGCAATATAGACTCCGCCAGGTGCCCGATGTTTCCGGCGCTTTGGTCGCGATGGATCCCTATACCGGCCGCGTTTTGGCTATGGTCGGCGGCTTTTCCTTCGATTTATCGAAATTCAACCGCGCCACTCAGGCGCAACGTCAACCAGGGTCGGCGTTTAAGCCTTTCGTTTATGCCGCCGCAATCGATAATGGTTACACGCCGTCTGATCTGATGCTCGACGCACCGATCGCGATTGATCTCGGTCCGGGTCAAGAAATCTGGAAGCCTGAGAATTTTGACAAAAAATCGCACGGTCTCCGGACGTTGCGCTACGGCATCGAGCATTCCAAAAACCAGATGACGGTTCGCTTGGCGCAGGACATCGGCATGCCACTGGTGGCCACCTACGCCCGCAAATTCGGCATTTATAACAATCTGCCACCCTACATCGCGATGTCGCTCGGCGCGGGGGAAACTACCGTGCTTAAAGTCACGAACGGCTATTCGATGTTCGTAAATGGCGGCAAGCGTATCACCCCCACTTTGATTGACCGCGTGCAGGATCGATGGGGCAAAACCATTTACCGGCACGATGAGCGCCAATGTGCCGATTGCGACGCGCTCACTTGGAAAAACCAAACGGAACCGAAGCTGGAGGATCCGCGCGAGCAGGTAATCGATCCCCTTACCGCTTATCAAATTACCTCGATCCTCGAAGGCGTCGTTATCCGCGGAACGGGGGCATCTATTGCCACCGTCGGCAAGCCTTTAGCGGGCAAGACCGGAACTACCAACAGCGCAAAAGACCTTTGGTTTGTGGGCTTCTCGCCCGATCTCGCGGTTGGTGTTTACATGGGCTACGACAAGCCGAAATCGCTGGGTACACAGGCGCAGGCGTCCCAATTCACCGCACCCATCTTCCGCGATTTTATGCAACTGGCGCTGGCGAATAAGCCGGCGACGCCGTTCCGGGTTCCACAAGGCATCAAGCTCGTCAGCATTGATCCGGAAACCGGCATCCGTGCGGTACCCGGCAGCAAGGGAGCGATCATCGAGGCCTATAAGCCAGGAACAGGTCCATCCGAATCGGGCGATGCTGATGCGCTTTCGACCTTCACCCCATCACCTGATATCGAGAAAGCGATTGGTAAAGGGTTGGGCGGGGTCTATTAGTGAGCCCCGTTCTTTACAGGGTGTCCCAAGCACACTAGACGTTCACGTCTTCACGATCATGAAAGTTGCCTTATCGCCATGCGCGCGGAAATTGAAAACCTTGCCGAAGCCGCCAAGCAGTCCATGGGACTGCTGAGGAGGCATCTTTGACGTTGATACCTCCACCCGCCGCTTGCTGGAATTAAACGCGCTCGTCGAAGACCCCACTTTGTGGAACGACCCAGAAAGCGCGCAAAAGCTCATGCGCGAGCGCACCGAGTTGGAAGAGAGCCTCTCGGCCATCGCCCGTCTGGAACAAGACCTCACTGACGCGCTCGACCTCATTGAGATGGGCGAAGCGGAAGGCGACACAACGATCGTCGCAGAGGCCGAGGAAGGCGTTCGCGCGGTTCAGATTGAAGCGGCCCGCCGACAGATCGAGACGCTGCTGTCAGGCGAAGCAGATCAAAACGACACCTATCTCGAGGTCCATTCGGGAGCAGGCGGTACGGAGAGCCAGGATTGGACGCGGATGCTGATGCGCATGTACACGCGTTGGGCCGAGCGGCGTAAATTCAAAGTCGATGTGATAGATGTAGCCGACGGCGAAGAAGCAGGCATCAAGGGTGCGACGCTTTTGATCAAAGGACACAACGCCTATGGCTGGCTAAAAACCGAGAGCGGCGTGCACCGCTTGGTTCGCATCTCGCCGTTTGATTCGAATGCCCGCCGCCATACCAGTTTCGCCTCCGTCAATGTCTACCCCGTCATCGACGATCGCATCCAGATCGACATCAAGGAATCCGATTGCCGGATCGATACGTTCCGCTCCTCGGGTGCCGGCGGCCAGCACGTCAACACCACCGATTCAGCGGTGCGCATCACGCATATTCCGTCCGGCATTGTGGTGGGGTGCCAGCAGGAACGCTCACAGCACAAAAACCGCGCCACGGCCTGGAACATGCTCCGCGCGCGCCTTTATGAAGCCGAACTGAAAAAGCGCGAAGAAAAGGCCATGGCCGATCAGGCCGCTAAAACCGATGTCGGTTGGGGCCACCAAATTCGTTCTTATGTGCTGCAACCTTATCAATTGGTCAAAGACCTTCGCACCGGCGTAACCTCCACGGCGCCCGACGACGTGCTTGACGGTGCACTGAACCCGTATATGGAGGCTGCATTGGCACAACGCGTTTACGGTGGCGACGTCGACGTCGAGGATCTGGATTAAGTGGTCAAACCTTCCTTCTCTCGAACGAAGAATGGTTTGATCAAAATCCTACAGATGACGATTGGAGCTTAACGGTTGGGGCGTTAGCTTGGTACTTGTCTGCTTCGGAGCCACCCTCTCCCGTTCGGGAGAGGGAAAATCAGATAGATTCAGCTTGCCTGCGCAGCCTTCAATACCTCTGCGGCGTGGCCATCGACCTTCACCTTCGGCCAAATTGCTTGGACCTTGCCATCTTCGCCTACCAACACGGTTGTGCGCTCGACGCCCATATATTTGCGACCATACATGCTCTTCTCGACCCATACGCCATAGGCTTCAAGAGCTGATTTTTCTTCGTCGGCGGCAATTGAAAAGTCTAGACCGTATTTGGCTTTGAACTTGTCATGGCTCTTGGCGCTGTCGGGAGAAAGTCCGATGATGACGGTATTGGCCTTTGCAAATTCGACCTTCAACCCGTTGAATTCTATCGCTTCTTTGGTACAACCTGAGGTGTCATCCTTGGGATAGAAATATAATACCACTTTTTTGCCACGATAGGCGGCTAGCGAGACATTCGCGCCGCTATCCCCCGGCAGAGTAAAATCGGGGGCCAATTCGCCCACAGAGAGAGTTGCAGCCATTTTGACATCCTTTCGTCGAATCATCAGCAATGGTTAAAACTACGCACTGGCATGGAAAACGGATCGCCCGCATTGGCTCTCTGTCATCCTTCCATCTTAAAGTGGCACACTCGAAAATGGTTCTCTCGTTCAATGACTGAAATGCCCGACCCTAGCAATGAAAAGGGGCTAACGCCAGACGCGGAGGGGATCGAGATCGCACCTCGCCGCTTGAGTGTGCTTGGGCGGATCAAACGCAAGCGCCATTGGTCGTTTCGGGCGTCGATTCATGGCGTTAAAATTTTTGCCGAAATATTGGCTGTGATCATCTTGGTCGTAGGCGTTGGTGCGGGCTTTGTGATCTGGCAATTGTCGCAAGGTCCGATCAGCTACAATGGACTCAACCAGCAAATCGCGGCAGGTATCGAAAGCCGATTGCCGCACGGCTTCTCGGTTGCCATTTCGTCCGCCGAAATCAGTGAGGTGGTGGGCGGCTTGCACCTCTCCGTCGGAGGTTTGGTCATTAAGGACGACACCGGCAAGCCGATCCTCATCACGCCCAAGGCCGAAATTGGCTTTGATGGATTATCCCTTTTGATCGGGCGACTGGTTCCGCGTGATATTGATCTGGCGGGACTGTTGATCGCTATAACGATCCAGCCTGATGGAAGTGTATTGATTGCCGAAGATTCGGAAGAGCAAGCCAACACGGCCGCTGATCAACCGCCCGTTACGCCGGCCGAAACTCCTTTGACAGCCGATCAACTCTCCGTCGGCGCCTTTGTAGATGCACTTTCCAACCGCACCGGACTCCTTGGTCTCCTCGATCATGCGATGGTCCGTAACGGCATTTTGCGCATCGACGACCAGCGCCGCCAGAGGCAGGTCCGCTATCGCGATATGACCCTCACTTTTGATCGCCCGGACGATGGCGTTGAACGGATTGCACTTAGCGCACAGGGCGAGCATGGCGTGTGGTCGGCCAATGGCACACTCACCGGTAAAGGCGGCGAAGCTCGCCGCCTCGTCCTGCAAACCAAAGACATCGCCGTCTCCGAACTGTTGGGGTTTGCTGAACAAGCAACAATTCCCGTTAAAACCGATATGCCGCTGTCGCTCAATGTTGTGATCGATGTGGACAAAAACAGCATGTTGTCTGGCCTGTCAGGTGCAATTACCGGCGGGCAAGCGACAATTATTCTCGATGACCCCAAAGCCCCACCGATCAAGGTCGATCAGGTACACGGCGAGTTTGCCCTATCGGATGACGGTAACCGCATCGTACTCCCACTCATCGAATTTGCCAGCGATGCAACTCATTGGCGGATCAGCGGCGATGTCGCTTTGCCGAAATCGTTAACCGACGGGTGGTCGTTTGCGCTTCGGAGCGAAGGTGCCACCGTCATGGCTGACGCGATAGGCCGCGCACCGGTGGCAATTGATAGCCTTAATCTCTCAGGCACGGTTGAGGCAGGCTTTCGCGCGGTTCATATCTTATCCTTGGATGTTAAAGGCAAAGACCTCGCCGTCTCGGGCAACGCCTTGATCGGTGCTTCCGATGGCCGCGACGGTCTCAAACTTGAGCTTAACACGCAAAATTCAAGCGGCTTGGCGCTTTTAGCCTTCTGGCCATCGTTTCTCGTACCCGAAGTCCGCTCTTATCTTGGTGAAGCTGTGATGGGGGGAACAGTAACCGAAGGCTCCTATCGGCTCGACCTCGATCCTAAGGGACTCCGCGCCGTCATCGCGAAAGAACCTATTCCAGATACAGCCGTCACACTCGATATGGTTCTCCAAGAGGGCATGATGCGGGCGGATAAGGGGCTTCCGCCTTTGACCCACCTCGCAGGTAAAGTCCACGTTACGGGTCAAAAGGTAAGCATTGACATTAAATCGGGTGCCATCGATCTTGGCGAGAAACGGACGCTCACCATTCTTGACGGGACGTACCGCGTTTATGATACATCATTGATGCCGACGGTAGCCGATATTAATTTCCGCTTCTCGGGCTCGGTGCAAAATTTTGCCTCGGCGCTGCACTCCGACATGATGCGCGATATTTCGACGCCTCCGCTCGATCCTTCTAAGTCAAGCGGCTCCGTAACGATGGCGGTCAACATCAATTTCCCGCAAAAGCCCGATTTGAAACCAAGCGATATACACCTTACCGCCGAGGGTGATCTGACCGATCTTACGGTCGAAAACGCCTTCGGTTCCGATAGCCTAGAAGGTGGAACAGTTCATGTCAGCGCAACACCTCAAGGGATGACGGTCAAGGGGGATGGCCAACTTGCTGGCGCCCCTTCGCAATTCGAGATGCGCCAACCGATGGGTGCCAAAACGCAAGACGCGACTATAACCATGGTGATCGACGATGCGTTACGTGAGAAGAAGGGATTAAAAACGGCGGGCCGATTGACAGGGCCGGTCACGTTATTACTCGCGTTAAGGGGCATAGGTGGGAAGAAAATAAAAGGTAAAGGCGAATTGGACCTCACCAAAGCCTCCATCACCGGACTGCTTCCGGGTTGGAATCGGGCTGCCGGTAAAGCACAAAAAGCTAATTTTTCGATCTCAATAGCACCTGACGAAACCATCCATCTCGATGATCTTGTGATCGATGATGCCAATATAGTGTTAAGGGGAAAATCCGAGATTGGCCCAGATGGAGTGCTGCGCTCGGCCAATCTTACCTCACTTCGGATCAATCCATCGGACAAAATAAGTGCCACGTTAGAAAAGACGACACCTGGCTACAAAATCACGGTCCAAGGTGACATGTTGGATGGCCGTGCCCTCGTAAAATCCGCCTTCTCCTCAAACCGCAGTCAGGGTGATATCGGGCGTGATCTCGACCTTGATCTGAAGGTTGCAACGCTCACCGGATTTAATGGCGAGATTATGAAAGGCGTCGACCTTCACGCGGTCACACGCGGCGGCGTTTTAAAAGATTTGCGGCTTGATACCCGCATCAGTCAACAGCCCGTCATTAGCCAACAGGCCCGATCTGAAGCCGGCCTGCCGGTGATCGTCATTCAGAGCGCGGATGCCGGAGCATTGTTGCGGTTTACCGACCTTTATAAGCGCATGAACTCTGGTGCCTTGACCTTTCAACTGGGCACAACAGGGGATTTTCTCGATGGCGATCTATCGATCAAACGGTTTGCCATTTTAGATGAGGCCGCGATTGCAGACCTGAATGCAAAGGCGGGAGCCCCTGGTGGACGGGCGATCGTAACCGATACTAAGAATGTTCAATTCACGCGTCTGAATTCCTCATTTTCGATCGGTGGCGGCAAGATCGTGATCAAAGACGGCGTCATGTCCGGCCCCGTTCTCGGTGGCACTTTTGAGGGCACGGTGGATACGTCCAAAAGTGTTGTTGACGTTAAAGGCGCGATTGTTCCCGCTTACCTCGTCAACAACCTATTGAATAAAATACCGCTTGTCGGCCAACTATTAGGCGGTGAAAATGAAGGGCTATTCTCAATCAATTATCATGCCTTCGGCCCCTTCGCCTCACCGCAAATTACCTACAATCCGCTGTCCGCCGTTGCCCCTGGATTTCTCCGTAAGTTATTTGAAGCCGGCGGTGGACCGACCGACCAGGCCCCACCGAAATTACCGCCGAATAAGGTGGCTCCTACTCAGCCTTGAGCAATATATGCTTCTTCTTGCCCATTGAGAGCTTGATTGCACCATCGCGTAAGAACGAGGGATCAAGCATAGCGCGCGGATCAACCACAGTTTCATCATTGACCCGCAAGCCGCCTCCTTGGATCAGTCGACGCGCTTCACCCGTGGAAGCAACAAGTCCCGCAGCAACAAACGCACCTAAAACACCCAAGCCGGCCGCAAGTTCAGCGCCGGAAATCATGACCGTCGGCAGAGTTTCAGCGGCTCCCCCTTGCTCAAAGGTTTGACGTGCCGTCTCGGCAGCTCCATCAGCAGCCTCGCGACCATGCAACAATGCCGTTGCCTCTGTAGCCAGCACCTTTTTAGCGTCATTGATTTCAGAACCATCAAGCGCCGACAGTCGGGCAATCTCATCCAAAGGCAACAAAGTGAACAGTTTTAGGAAGCGACTAACATCGGCGTCCTCGGTATTCCGCCAAAATTGCCAGTAGTCGTAAGGGCTGAACATATCGGCATTAAGCCAAACCGCGCCCGATGCAGTCTTGCCCATTTTGGCCCCCGAGGCCGTTGTCAAAAGCGGTGTCGTCAACGCGTAAAGTTGTTGCGCACCCATACGCCGGCCAAGGTCAACCCCGTTAACAATATTGCCCCATTGGTCCGAGCCACCCATCTGGAGGCAGCAATCATAATTCCTTGAAAGCTCAACGAAATCATAACTTTGCAAGATCATATAATTGAACTCGATGAAAGAGAGTTCTTGCTCGCGATCCAGACGAAGCTTCACCGAGTCCATTGATAACATACGGTTGATCGAAAAATGCCGTCCGATATCGCGGAGCATATCAATGTAATTGAGTTTGGTCAGCCACTCGGCATTATCAACCATGATGGCCCCGTTGCCATCCGGTCCATATGTCAACAGTTTCCCAAAGACACCTTTAATACTGTTCTTGTTGGCTTCGATTTGCTCAACGGTCAGCAATTTGCGCGTCTCGTCTTTCCCCGATGGATCACCAACGCGAGTGGTTCCACCGCCCATCAACGTGATCGGACGGTGGCCAGTCTGCTGGAGCCAATGCAGCATCATGGCTGAAATCAAATTACCGATATGAAGCGAGGATGCCGTGCAGTCATAACCGACATAGGCAGTGATACGACCGTTTTGAGCCTTCTCATCAAGGCCCGCAAAATCGGAGCATTGATGAATAAAGCCGCGCTCGGTTAACACGCGGAGAAAATCTGATTTCGGCTTAAAGTCACTCGTCATGGCAGGCTCCCAATTCGCCGCGAGATGTAAGGGTAAAGGCCGTTTTGGGCAAGGGAGGACCACAAAAGTTAGGGCGAGCAGTCCAATGTCATTCTTACGCCGCGATTTAGGCAGCATAATCGAATTAAATGGTAGGATTGAATTGACGATTGCAACAAATAGCAGCAACGTCCGCGCGGTTTAACAGGCTAATTGATGATCAGGACCCTCACACAATATCGTTGGATCAAGCGCCTTGGCGTTGGCCTCCTAGTGGCAGCGATAGTCAATGCGGAAAAACCGATGCCGGTTTTTGCCCAATCTGGTGGGCGCGGTATCATTCGCGACACCGAGATTGAAGACTTGCTTCGTGACTACGCTTCTCCCGTTTTTAATGCCGCTGGAATCGCAAAAGGAACGATCCGAATTGCACTGATTGACGATCGGTCGTTCAATGCGTTTGTGACAAGCGGTCGCCGGATGTTCATCAATATCGGCGCGCTGATCGATGCCAAAACGCCGAACGAGATCATTGGCGTAATGGCCCATGAGTCGGGCCATGTCGCGGGCGGCCACCTCACCTTGCAGCGCGAACAAATGGCAACCGCTCAAATGATGGCCGTTGCCGGCATGTTATTGGGCGCAGGCGCCATGGTTGCGGGCGCCGGTAACCGAAGTGCAAATGCGAGCAATGGCGGTGTAGGTGTTATGTTGGGTGCCCAAGAAATCGCGGGTCGCACGCTTCTGTCGTATCAACGAGGCGAGGAACAAGCAGCGGACAGGGCGGCGATCAAATATCTCGAGTTGACGTCCCAATCCCCGAAAGGCCTGCTCGATACGTTTAAGCGTTTGAGCGATGACATGATGTTCAAGACGGCGGGTGTCGACCCCTATCTTATGAGCCATCCGATGCCTCAGGACCGCATCGCCAATTTGACAACCATTGCCAATGCTAGCCCCTATTTTAATGTAAAGGATCCGGCTGGCCTTCAGGCGAGGCACGAATTGATGCGGGCTAAACTGTTAGGATTTGTCGGCAAGCCAGATGAGGTCAATCGCAAATACCCGCTTTCTGATATGTCCCTGCCCGCGCGATACGCCCACGCGATTCTCAATTACCGCTACAAAAAGATACCCGAGGCACTGGCTCAAATCGAAGACCTGATCAAAGTAAAACCGGAAAACCCCTATTTCTGGGAGCTTAAAGGGCAAATGTTACTCGAATTCGGTCGCGCCAAAGAAGCTTCCGTCGCTTTGCGGCGTTCCCTTGGCATAGAGCCTGACGCAGGCCTTATTCGTGCCATGCTCGGTCGCGCCTTGTTGGCCGTGGGTGAGCCGTCAAGCATTGCGGATGCCGTACGTGAACTCTCGAACGCCGCGCAACGGGAGCCGGAAGATGCCGACATATGGCAGAATCTGTCGATTGCGTATGGCAGCCAAAACAATATCGGGATGGCCGAATATAGCGCAGCGCAGGAAGCATTTTTGATCGGAGATCAACAGTCCGCCGTAAACCATGCGTCGAAGGCTAAAAAACTCTTACCCGCCGGATCACCTGCGGCTCTAAGATCCGATGATATATTGAACTTTCGTGTCAAACGTTTGAATTGAACCCGTTGGAGATCGCTATGTCCTCTATTCTGCGTTACGCTGTTCTTTTGGGAGGCTGTCTGCTTTTCGCATCGTCCCCTCTTTGTGCCGCCGACGAGCCGCTATCCGCCGCGCGTAAAGGAGAGATTGGCGACATCATAAAAGACTATCTGATGACGCATCCGGAACTGATCCAGGAGGCATTGAGCGCGCTGGACCAAAAGCAAAAAGATGCCGAAATTTCGGCGCAAAAGACGGCGCTGTCCACGTTGTCGTCGGATCTCGCGAAAGCTGAAAATGGTGTGGTGCTCGGCAATCCCGCAGGCGACGTAACGATGGTCGAATTTTTCGATTATAATTGCGGTTACTGCAAAAAATCGCTCTCCGATATGATGGGGTTGATGAAGGACGATCCGAAGCTTCGCGTTGTGCTACGTGATTTTCCGGTGCTTGGGCCCGACTCGGTCGAGGCGGCGCTTGTCGCACTGTCGCTTCGCAAGCAATTTAAGGCCGATCAATACATGGCCTTTCATCAAAAATTGCTCTTGTCGCGCGGCCGCGTGGGCAAAGACCAGGCGCTGCAGGTCGCGCGCGAACTCGGTGCCGATATGACGCGTTTAACAAAGGATATGGATTCTGGAGACACCAAGCCTCTGATCGCCGCAACCATGCGCGCGGCGGATGCGTTACGAATCGGCGGGACGCCTTCATTTGTTGTGGGTGACGGCGTGATTGTCGGCGCGGTAGGCCAAGAGGCCCTAGCCTCGGCGATCAAATCGGTCCGTGCCTGCGGGAAGGCCGCCTGCTAAAACTTATCGTGGGACAACGTTCCACTGTCATAGAAGTTTAACACCCGCGATTCGCGGGTGTTTGACGTTTTGGCGACGATTCTTGATCTGCCTTTTCCGACTCATGAGGCACGTTTTGCCCTCTCGTCATACCCGTTTGTTTTGCAACCCACGTAACTCGCGTTTCGATTTCCATAAAATTTTCTTTATGAATCCGGCACTTGTCGGCAATAGCAGAGTTGTTAACTGTTTATTAAAGTTTACCCACAACATATAGTCATACTGCAAATTCGAGACGCTAAACCTTGATTGGAGCTTGACGGGATGAGGGGGCAGTTTTACGGTCCGAATCTCTTGTACTGGTTGTCCGGACGCAGCGATTGAGCGACGGGCAAAAAAAGGCAAATCCCGTTATCTGGGCGTACCGGCAGAACAGGTTTTACCGGTTCGCTTTGCTCTAAAAAGGGGCGAATATCCGATGAAGCGATTCACCGGCATAACAATCTGCTTGGCTCTACCCAGCATTGGGTGGGGAAACGAGTAGACAAGGAAAACAGTTTTTTGTGGACTTGGGGTAGCGTTGGACCCCGCGGGCGTGGTCCCGTTATCATTTAAGGGCGTTATTATCATGCGGATCGAGCGACATTTCACCAAGGCCGGCGTATCTCCCTATTCTGGGATCGCTTTCAAGTCGGCCACCAGCGAAATCCGCAACCCTGACGGCTCTATCGTGTTTCGTCTTGAAAACATCGACGTGCCAGATGCGTTCAGCCAAGTGGCCGCCGACGTGTTGGCACAAAAATATTTCCGTAAAGCGGGCGTTCCTGCCGCTCTGAAGAAGGTTGAGGAGAACGACGTTCCTTCCTTCCTCTGGCGTTCGGTACCGGACGAGGCCAAGCTCGCTAAATTGCCTGAGAAAGAGCGCTTTGGCTCCGAGATGAGCGCCCGTCAGGTGTTTGATCGTTTGGCCGGTTGCTGGACCTATTGGGGCTGGAAGGGCGGCTATTTCAAGTCTGAGGACGATGCGCAAACCTTCTTCGACGAGCAACGCTATATGCTTGCCCGACAGATGGTCGCGCCGAACTCGCCACAATGGTTCAACACCGGCCTGCATTGGGCCTACGGCATTGATGGTCCTTCGCAAGGCCATCACTATGTCGATTTCAAAACCGGCAAGCTAACAAAGTCGAAATCGTCTTACGAGCATCCGCAGCCGCATGCCTGCTTTATTCAAGGCGTGGCCGATGATCTCGTGAACGAAGGCGGCATTATGGACCTCTGGGTTCGTGAAGCCCGCCTCTTCAAGTATGGTTCGGGCACCGGCTCTAACTTCTCGATGTTGCGCGGCGAAGGTGAAAAGCTCGCCGGCGGAGGAAAATCATCGGGCCTGATGTCCTTCCTCAAGATCGGCGACCGTGCAGCGGGCGCGATTAAGTCGGGCGGCACGACGCGTCGGGCGGCCAAGATGGTGGTAGTTGATGTCGACCATCCCGATATCGAAGCCTATATCGATTGGAAGGTGAAGGAAGAGCAGAAAGTTGCTGCCCTTGTTACCGGTTCCAAGCTCGTCTCCAAGCACCTCAAAGCCGTCATGAAGGCCTGCATCAATTGCGATGGCCCGGATGAAAGCTGCTTTGATCCGGAAAAAAACCCAGCGCTCAAGCGCGAGATCAAGCTCGCCCGCCGCGTCTCGGTGCCGGATAACTACATCAAGCGCGTCATTCAATTCGCCAAGCAAGGCTACAAGGAAATTGATTTCCCCGTTTACGATACCGACTGGGACTCGGAAGCCTATCTGACGGTTGCTGGGCAGAACTCGAACAACTCCGTCTCGCTAAAAGACGAGTTCCTACGTGCGGTCGAAACCGACTCCGATTGGAACCTGATCAAGCGTACCGATGGCAAGGTCTACAAGACCCTGAAGGCGCGCGATTTGTGGGAGCAGATCGGCTATGCCGCATGGGCGTCGGCTGATCCGGGCCTGCACTTCAACTCGACAATGAATGACTGGCACACGTGTCCTGCTTCCGGCCCCATCCGCGCCTCCAATCCGTGCTCGGAATATATGTTCTTGGACGACACCGCATGTAACCTTGCCTCGCTGAACCTGCTTCAGTTCCGCGAGCAGGATGGTACGTTCAACATCGCCGCCTATGAGCATGCTGTGCGTCTTTGGACGATCGTGCTCGAAGTCTCGGTGCTGATGGCACAGTTCCCCTCCAAGGAAATCGCCGAACTCTCCTATCGCTACCGTACGCTAGGCTTAGGCTTCGCCAATATTGGCGGCTTGCTGATGACCAACGGCATTCCCTACGACTCGGAAGAAGGTCGCGCGATCTGTGGCGCTCTCACCGCAATCATGACCGGTGTGTCCTATGCTACCTCTGCCGAAATGGCAGGCGAACTCGGCCCCTTTCCGGGATATAAGAGCAACGCACAGCACATGCTCCGCGTCATCCGCAACCACCGCCGCGCCGCTTACGGCGAAGCGCAGGGTTATGAAGGCTTGAGCGTCAATCCTGTTCCGCTGGATCACACTTCGGTGAAAGATACCCGCCTCGTCACCCACGCAAAAGCCGCATGGGACAAGGCTTTGACGCTTGGCGAAAAGCACGGCTTCCGCAACGCCCAAGCCACCGTCATTGCGCCAACCGGCACGATCGGCCTCGTGATGGATTGCGACACGACCGGCATCGAGCCTGATTTCGCATTGGTTAAGTTCAAGAAGCTCGCCGGTGGCGGTTACTTCAAGATCATCAACCAGGCGGTGCCAGAGGCGCTGCGCACGCTAGGCTATCGCGAGAGCGAATTGGCTGAGATCGAGGCTTATGCGATTGGCCACGGCTCGCTCGCCCAGGCCCCCGGCATCAACCACACGACTCTTCGCGCCAAGGGATTTGATGACGCGACGCTTGAAAAGGTCGAAAAGAGCTTAGGCTCCGCCTTCGACATCAAATTCGTCTTCAACAAGTGGACGCTCGATGCTGGCTTCCTTACCGGTGCGCTTAAAGTGCCTGCTGAGAAGCTTGAAGATCCGTCTTTCGAGCTTCTGCCTTTCTTGGGCTTTTCGAAGGCCGATATTGAGGCAGCCAACGTACATGTGTGTGGCGCAATGACGCTGGAAGGCGCACCGCACCTCAAGCTTGAGCATTACGCGGTGTTTGATTGCGCCAATCCATGCGGCCGTATCGGCAAGCGTTATCTCTCGGTCGAGAGCCATATCCGCATGATGGCGGCAGCCCAGCCTTTCATCTCGGGCGCGATTTCCAAAACCATCAACATGCCAAATGAAGCAACCGTTGAGGATTGCAAATCCGCCTATCTCCTCTCCTGGAAGCTGGCGCTCAAGGCCAATGCGCTCTACCGCGATGGTTCTAAGCTCTCGCAGCCTTTGAACTCGCAGCTGATTTCAGACGATGATGAAGAGATGGATGATGCGGTTGAAGCCCTCATCGCCCAGCCCGCAGCGGCCCGCGCCGCCGCAACGGCTGAAAAGATCGTCGAGCGGATTGTGGAGCGCATCGAGCGTATCCGCGATCGCGATAAACTGCCGGATCGCCGCAAGGGCTATACCCAGAAGGCCGTTGTCGGCGGCCACAAGGTCTATCTCCGCACTGGCGAATATGAGGATGGACGCATCGGCGAAATCTTCATCGACATGCACAAAGAAGGCGCGGCCTTCCGGAGCTTGATGAATAATTTCGCGATCGCCATCTCCTTGGGCCTTCAATATGGCGTGCCATTGGAAGAATATGTCGAAGCCTTCACCTTCACTCGCTTTGAACCTGCGGGCTTTGTGCAGGGCAATGACGCGATCAAGAGCGCAACCTCCGTTCTCGATTACGTCTTCCGCGAATTGGCGATCTCCTATCTCGGCCGCTCCGATCTCGCCCATGTTTCACCAGAAACACTCGGTAATGATCTCGGCAAGGGCGAGGACGAAAGCAAGGCACCGGCAGGTTTTATCCCTTCCCAAGTCTCGCGTGGCCTTGTGCGGTCCAAGGCTGATCGATTTGCCGTGATGCAAGGTGGCAACACGTCCACGATGTCCTCGCCTCTATCGATTGGCGCTAACGCGCTCAAAAGCGAGTTGGAGCAACAATTGGGCGTGATACCGCAAACGCTGACGGTAGGCGAAGCAGCCCTTGCCAATCTCACTTTCGCTGCAGCCGGCACCAATGCCGGATCTGCCAAGCAAGGTGGCGGGATGGACAAGCGCGCGGAAGCCAAGATGAAGGGCTATGTCGGCGAAAGCTGCCCAGAATGCGCCAACTTCACGCTAGTGCGGAATGGCACGTGCTTGAAGTGCGATACGTGCGGCTCGACGACGGGTTGCTCGTGATCGAGCGTTGAAGCGCTTAAAATGCAAGATGGCCGGGGTTCCCCCGGTCATTTTTTTATCGTCATTGCGAGCAACCGCGAAGCAAGGCGGATGAGCGTCGTCGTTTCGTCGCAACGTTGCGGTTTTGACCAAGTTATTTTTCAACCGCGAAGCGGCAAAATCTCACTCCTCAAACACCGATCAGCTGGGTTGCTTCGCGTTCGCCCGTAATGACGGTGATATTGCTTTGGTGGTACCCCTTCCCTTCCTCCCCCCGCCATGCCACATAAGCCCCATGGCCAAGGACCCGTATGAGATGCAAGGGGCAGCAAGCCTGCCGACG
>Ga0114964_10001309_pt1 | contig 18244 bp, 19 predicted proteins | sample C_131016_MF_Meta_FD_92638 | JGI IMG/M metagenome (GOLD analysis project Ga0114964, IMG submission 92638) | Freshwater microbial communities from Lake Croche, Canada to study carbon cycling - C_131016_MF_MetaG | ecosystem: Environmental > Aquatic > Freshwater > Lake | place: Lake Croche, Canada... | reverse complement strand
GTCCGATGGTGTCGATATTTTGCTATGCTCCGGCGACGACGCGATAATGGGATGTTCTTTTGAGCATCGGCTTCTCGATGAGATGCCAGGATGCCAGTGCTGCTGCGAAGGTCAAAGCGAAAGTGGCTGTTAATCCCAGCCAGGAATTGTGCTGAAACACTCCTGAAGATATCAAAAATTGAATGATCGGAAAGTGGTATAGATATATCCCGTAGGATATATCGCCATAGCGTCCGAACTTAAGATTTTCGAATGCATGCAATGATAAATATATAACAATGGAAGAATAGGCTATTGGGTCTATAATCAATTTTAGATATGCGTTTTTTATCGCAAAAAGCAATATGATGCTTGATATGGATATGTATTTTAAGTATTTTTCTATTGTGTTGTTTGTTGCACAAAAAACTCCGGATGCAAAATAGGATAGCTGTCCAGGAAATTGACGACCTATTTCTTCACCTTTTGGTCCCGTATAGATGATATTAAAATAATAGATCCACGCTATACTGATGATGAAAACGAAGAAAAATGTGGTGTTGGGGCCTGTTTTTCTGGTGAGGTAAATAATTGTAGGTATGCAAAAATAGAGCATGACCTCCACTTTAATGGTCCAGAGTGATCCATTAAGTGCATGGAGAGGGTTGTTTTCAAAGACCCCGGGGAGGGTTGGTTTTAAAAAATTGAGAAATGCAAGATTGGCTATAATGTATTTGAGTGTTTCGGGTGATTTTATAAAATCCGAGAGACTAAGCGTGGTTGTGAGCAATCCAATGCACAAGCAAAGTATGATTGCTGACGCATAGGCCGGATAGATCCGGCGTAGTCTTTTTTCGCCGTATTCAGTCAAATGATGGCTGCTGAGATAACTTTTCGAAACGAGAAAGCCACTGATGGCAAAGAAGCCTTTTACCGCAAAATTTGCATCAAAAATGCTTTCGAAATGCGTAAAATCCCCCAGTTGTGTGAGGGCGGAAATATGCGCAAAGACAACAATCAACGCGAGGCCAATCCTTACGCCGTCAAAGTTGTTTTTATCCATCACAGTGTTGCCCATCGGGTTCCATTCTAGCTGGTTCCGACACTGTGTTTGTTCCCCTTGATTGTCAATCGATGGTCGACGGTCTTTCACGGTGTTGGGTGGTGCAAGCTGAAGAGATCGGCTCCTGTCAGCCGGATTTTATCCTTTTTGTGTCGCTCAATCTCGCGCCCAACCCCATATTCCCGCTTTCTTGATTGGCTAAAATCGCGGGTCCGTGCTATGCGGCCTGAGGTTTGAATTTATAATGGGTTACCATGTCTGATTTGTTCAATGAAATTGATGAAGAGGTCCGGCGCGACAAGGTGCTGGATTTCTGGATGCGGCATCGCAATGGCTTGATTGTGCTGGCGGTTCTGATCGTGCTGGCCACTGCGGGCTATACCAGCTGGCAAAAGCATGTGCGCGGCAAGGCAGAGGCTACGGCGGCCCGCTTCGAGGCGGCAATCGAGGATTCCCGTGCCGGACGGGCGGCCGATGCCGAGGCCTCCCTGCGCGGTCTGGTGGCCGATGCACCCGATGGCTATAAAGTGCTGACACGCCTGCGACTGGCCTCCGAAGAGGGCAAGCAGGATGCGGCCAAAGGCATTGCGGCGTTTGAGACGCTGGCCGCTGACGCTTCCGTTCCTGAGGTTCTGCGTGATCTGGCGCGCTACCGCGCTGCTGTCTTGGCCTCCGATACGCTTGACCAGGCCGCTTTGTCGAAGCGTCTCGAGCCTCTGACGGTCAAAATCGGCCCCTGGACCGGTCTGGCGCAGGAACTGATAGGTTTGGCTGCGCTGAAAGCCGGCGATTTTGACGGTGCAGGCCGGATGTTCGATGCGATTGCCATCGATCGCAATGCCCCGACCTCGCTCAAGCAGCGTGTCGAGATCTATCTGGGCCTGATCCGGGGCGGACCGGTGAAAACCTCACCCTGATTGGAACTTTGAATGCGTTTTACTTTGGCCATTATCGGCCGCCCCAATGTCGGCAAATCGACGCTTTTCAACCGCCTGGTTGGCAAGAAGCTCGCCCTTGTCGATGACCAGCCCGGCGTCACCCGTGACCGCCGCGAGGGCGATGGCCGGCTTGGGGATCTCGAATTCATCATCATCGACACCGCCGGTCTCGAAGAATCCGACGCCGCCACGCTGACAGGCCGTATGCGCCAGCAGACCGAGGCGGCGATCATGGATGCCGATGCCATCCTGTTTGTGATTGATGCCCGCGCCGGTGTGACGCCGTCCGACCGGCATTTCGCCCAACTGGTGCGCAAGGCTGGCAAACCTGTGATCCTGCTCGCCAACAAGGCCGAGGGCAAGCAGGGCCTGTCGGAGGCCTATGAGGCCTTCGGTCTGGGCCTTGGCGATCCGCTGCCGTTCTCCGCCGAACATGGCGAAGGCCTGTCCGATCTCTATGACGCCATCCGCGAGGCTCTGCCGGAACAGACCGAGCTTTCGGCTGAAGATTCAGCGGTTGAAGAAGAAATCTCGCGGTATGACGAGGATGGCGAGCTTGACCCGCGCCGCCCGTTGCGGATTGCGGTCATTGGCCGCCCCAATGCCGGCAAATCGACGCTGATCAACCATATGCTGGGCGAGGACCGCTTGCTGGTCGGCCCCGAAGCGGGCATTACGCGCGACTCCATCGGGCTGGAATGGGAATGGCGTGGCCGCCCCATCAAGATTTTCGATACGGCCGGGATGCGCCGCCGCTCGCGCGTCGAAGACAAGCTGGAAAAGCTGTCGGTGGCCGATGGCCTGCGCGCCGTGCGTTATGCCGAAGTGGTGGTGTTGCTGCTGGACGCGACCATTCCGTTCGAAAAGCAGGATCTGGCCATTCTCTCGATCATCGAGAAAGAGGGGCGCGCTCTGGTGATCGCGCTCAACAAATGGGATCTGGTCGGCCATCAGCCCGGTCTGCTGAAAAATCTGATCGATGATGCCCAGCCGGTGACCTCCTTCGTCAAAGGCGCCAGCATCGTGCCGGTGTCGGGCCTGACAGGGCAGGGCGTCGACAAACTGCTGGAAGCCTGCATCACCGCCTCGCAGGTCTGGTCCAAGCGGGTGTCGACCGCCCAGCTCAACAAATGGCTGGAAAAGGTGCTGGAAGTGCATCCGCCGCCCGCCATTTCCGGCCGCCGCATCAAAATCCGCTATGCCACCCAACCCAAAGCGCGCCCGCCTTTGTTCGCGCTGTTCGGCAACCAGCTCGATGCGCTGCCCGACAGCTATCAGCGCTACCTGATCAATTCGCTGCGCGAGACCTTTGACATGCCGGGCACGCCTATCCGCATTTCTCTGCGGGGCAATGACAATCCCTATAAAGGCAAACGCCGCAAATGGGATTGAGGGTTTAAAATCGAACAGTGATAAAAAGGCCGGAGCAATCCGGCCTTTTTATTGGTGTTCAGTTTTAATCCGTGTCAGCCCGGATAGTGGAAATCCACCACTTTGCGCTGCGGGAAATCATAGATTTTCCCGGTCTGCGTCCATGACGGGGATACCAGCTGGATGATATGCGGTGCGATGTCCTGCGGGGTCTCCAGCGTCAGAGGATCCTCGCCCGGCATGGCCGAGGCGCGCATGTCGGTGCGGATCGGGCCGGGATTGACAAGCATCACCCGCACAGGGGTGTTCTCGGTCTCTTTGGCATAGGTGACCCCCAGCGCATCGACGGCCGATTTCGAAACAGAATAGGGCCCCCAATAGGCCGAGCGCTTCCACGAGGCAGCTGACGACATCAGCACCACGCGTCCGGCATCGGATTTCTGTAACAGCGGATCAAACGACCGGATCATCCGGTAATTGGCCGTCACATTGACCGCCATCACCTGTTCCCAGTCTTTCGGCGAGACATGGCCGAGGGGCGACAGCGGCCCCAATGTGCCGCCATTGCCGATAAAGATATCGAGCTTGCCCCAACGCTCGAAAATGGCGGCGCCGAGACGGTCGAGCGCATCGCCGTCCTTGAGGTCGATCGGCACCAGTGTGGCGGCTTGTCCGCCTGACGCACGGATGGCGTCGTCAAGCTCCTCAAGCCCGCCTTGGGTGCGTGCGACGGCGACCACATGCGCACCGGCCCGGCCGAGCAGAATGGCAGTCTCACGCCCGATGCCGCGCGTCGCACCCGTGATGACGGCGATGCGGTTGGAGAGATCGGGAAGTTTGATGTCTGAATGGGTCATGGGATCAGCCTATCTCAGCCAGCATGGACAATGTTTGCTTGGTACCCGTATCGTTCTGGTCGGTCAGTCCGGTCGGATAGTCACCGGTGAAGCAATGGTCGGTAAATTGCGGGCAGGCCATATCGCGTCCGCTTTCGCCCATGGCGCGATAGATGCCGTCGACCGACAGGAAGGCGAGGCTGTCGCAGCCGATATAGCGGCGCATTTCCTCGAGCGAATGGGTGGCGGCCAGCAGGTTTTTGCGCTCGGGCGTGTCGATGCCGTAATAGTCGGGATGGGTGATCGGCGGACTCGAAATGCGGAAATGCACCTCTTTGGCGCCTGCATCGCGCATCATCTGCACGATTTTGACCGAGGTCGTGCCGCGCACGATCGAATCGTCGATCAGCACGATGCGCTTGCCTTTGACCACCGAACGGTTGGCGGAATGTTTCAAGCGCACACCCAATTCGCGCACCGATTGGGTCGGCTGGATGAAGGTGCGCCCGACATAATGGTTGCGGATAATGCCGAGTTCATAGGGGATACCGGCAGCCTGCGCATAGCCGAGCGCGGCAGGCACGCCGGAATCGGGCACGGGCACCACCACATCGGCTTCGACCCCCGATTCCATGGCCAGCTCGGCGCCCATCCGCTTGCGCACATCATAGACGGGGTGGCCATGAACAATGGAGTCGGGACGGGCGAAATAGATGAATTCGAAAATGCAGGGCCGTGCGGTCTGCTGCGGGAACGGCTTGATCGATTCAATCCCGTCCTCGGAAATCACGACGATCTCGCCGTTTTCGATGTCGCGGATGAAGCGGGCGCCGATGATGTCGAGCGCGCAGGTCTCGGATGCCAGAATATAGCGGCCATCGAGTTCGCCCAGCACCAGCGGGCGGATGCCGAGCGGATCGCGCGCGCCCACCAGCTTTTTGTTGGTCAGGCCGACGAAGGAATAGGCCCCTTCAAGCTGCATCAGGGCATCGGTAAAGCGTTCGATGAAGCGTTTGGCGCGGCTTCGTGCCACAAGATGCAGGATCACTTCGGTATCGGAGGTCGATTGGCAGATCGCCCCGTCATGTACCAGCTTGCGGCGCAGGGTCAGGCCGTTGGTGAGGTTGCCGTTATGGGCCACAGCGAAGCCGCCACCGTCGAGTTCGGCAAACAACGGCTGGACATTGCGCAAAATGGTTTCGCCGGTGGTGGAATAGCGCACATGGCCGATGGCCAGATGACCGGTCAGCCGGTCAATGGTCTGGCGGTCGGAGAAATTGTCGGCCACCAGCCCCATCCGCCGCTCGGAATGGAAACGCTTGCCGTCAAACGACACAATGCCCGCTGCTTCCTGCCCGCGATGCTGCAGTGCGTGCAGGCCGAGCGCGGTGATGGCTGCGGCTTCCGGATGGCCGAAGATGCCGAACACGCCACATTCCTCGCGCAACCGGTCGGCGTTCAGCTCCAAATCAAGACCACCATCCATCGTGTCTGAAGCGATCATTTCTGGTTCCATTCTGTTGGGCGAAGGGTCGTGTGTCACTCAGGGGCAAAGAAAGTGGTCGGATCGTCGGTATGCTCGTCCTGCCTCATGCCGAGCATGAAAGGGCAAACACACTCAACGCTTCGTCCCCTGAGGGGTGGAGGATTCGATCAAACGCTGCAAGCCCTGCTGATCCACCTGTTTTGTGGGGGCTGGATTGCCTGAAGCGGGTGGATTGGTGGTCACGGTCACTGGGGCTGCGGGTGCAGGTGCAGGCGCAACCGCCCCAGATTTGGCCGGAGGAACGGGTGCAGCGGGTTGGGGCGCAGCATCCGGCGGTGTGGCAGGCTTTTTGGTGGTGGTGTCGTCGATTGCCTTGCGGAACGGAGCCAAGAATTCGGGATTGTCCGGCATCGCGGCAAAAATGGCCTCGCTCGAGACTTTCAGGACTGGGCGCAAACGGGCATCGCGCAGCCAGTCGGGCTGGGACTTCTCGCCCACCAGCGTGTCGAAAAACATGAAGGCGACCACTGCAATCAGCAAACCGCGGCCCGCCCCGAACAACAGGCCCAGAGTGCGGTCCAGCGTGCCGACGGCGGAATCGAGGATCAGGTCGGACAGTTTGGTGGTGATCAACGAGACGAAAATCAAAGTCAGCAGGAACACCGAGGCAATCGCAGCAGCCAAAGCCAGCTTCGGATTGGGGATCATCGGTGTCAGATAGACCAAAGCCATGGGGTGCAGATAATAGGCTGCCACCGAGGCCGCCGCCCAGGAGGCCACTGCGAGCACTTCACCGGTAAAGCCGCGCACCCAGGAAAAGATCGCCGATAGCAGCATAATTCCCAAGATGGCCAAATCAACCGGATTGATGGGAAGTTGGTTCATTCTAAGTCCTGACGCATGTCTCTGCTTGCTAAGCCCGTTCTGTCAGAATGGGCAAGAGTTGCGGCCTTTATAGACTGCCTCACTGCACGCGTCACCCTTGATCCGCGGATTGGGCTTTTCGTTTCTGTGGAGTATTGACGGCAATGCCGGCCACAAGGTCGGTAATATCGCCGCCGGCTTCCAGATTGATGTCGTGGCGCCCTTGGCCATCCAATCCGGCTTTGGGCAGAAAAGCTGAATGAAACCCGAGCTTTGCGGCTTCTTTGAGGCGGGCGGAGGTTTGCGAGACCGGCCGCAGGGCTCCTGTCAGGGCGACCTCGCCGATATAGACGCGGTCTGCGGGCAAGGCCGCGCCGGTCAGTGACGAAATCAGTGCGGCCGCTGCAGCCGCATCGGCGGAGGGTTCAACGATTCGCAACCCGCCAGCGACATTCAAAAACACGTCATAGGCTCCGAGCTTGAGACCCGCATGGGTTTCGAGCACTGCGATCAGCATCGACAGGCGGTTCTGGTCCCAGCCCACCACCGCGCGGCGCGGCGTGCCCAGCGATGTCGGGGCGACCAAGGCCTGGAACTCTACCAGCAAAGGCCGCGTGCCCTCCATGCCGGCAAAGACGGCGGTGCCGGGTGACGTGCTGTCGCGTCCGGCCAGAAACAGAGCGGAAGGGTTCGGCACTTCGGCCAGACCCGCGCCGGTCATCTCGAACACGCCGATTTCATCGGTGGGGCCGAAGCGATTTTTCATGGCCCGCAGGATGCGGAAATGATGCGCGCCGTCACCCTCGAACGAGGCCACCGCATCCACCATATGTTCGACCACCCGCGGACCGGCAATCTGCCCGTCTTTGGTGACATGGCCGACCAGAATGACCGCCGCCCCCGAGGTTTTAGCGTGGCGGATCAGGATTTGCGCCGCGCCGCGCACCTGCGTCACCGTGCCGGGGGCCGACTCAATGCCCTCGGACCACATGGTCTGGATCGAGTCGATGATGACCAGCCGTGGCGGCGCCCCTTGCGACAGGGTGGCCACGATGTCCTCGACATTGGTTTCCGCGGCCAGTTCCACCGCCGCCGATGCAAGGCCGAGCCGTTCGGCGCGCAGCCGGACCTGGCCGACCGCTTCTTCGCCCGAAATATAGACAACCCGATGGCCAAGCCCCGCCACGGCCGCGCAGGCCTGCATCAACAGGGTCGATTTGCCGATGCCCGGCTCTCCTCCCAGCAGGATCACCGATCCCCGCACAAAGCCGCCGCCGGTCACGCGGTCGAGTTCGGCAATGCCCGATGCAATACGCGGCGCATCCTCGGGACTGCCCGACAGGCCCTCCAGCGCAAAAATACGGCCCTTGCCACGTTGCCCGCGTGGCAGCGAACCGCCGCCGGGCAGGGGAGCGGTGGCGCTCTCCTCGGCAATGGTGCTCCAACCCCCGCAGGCATCGCAACGGCCCTGCCAGCGCGTATACACCGCCCCGCAAGCCTGACAGGCAAAAGATGAGGTCCGTTTGGCCATTTATCCGCCCAGATAGGTTCGAGTGTAGCGTGGGCTGAGCGAGGTCAGCATCAGATAGCCGATTGTGCCTGCCATCTGGCCGACGCGGTCGATGTCGAGCACGCCGCCGATCACAGTGACCATCGCGCCGCGCTGGACATGTTCGGGATGGGCATCGGTGGCGTCGATGATCATCAGGTCCATCGACAGCCGGCCGACAATCGGGCAAAGCGTCTCCCCGATCAGCACCTCGCCCACCGGCGTGTCGGGATTGGGCGGCAGGCGCGGGAAGCCGTCGGCATATCCGATCGAGATGGTGACCAGCACCGTCGGCCGTTTAGCCTGCCAGCGCGCATTGTAGCCGACCCGTTCCCCCGCTTCGATCGAGCGGATCTGCAGGATCGGGGCTTGCAACCGTACCACTTCGCGCATCGGATTGCGGGTCCACGGCGTCGGATTGCCGCCATACAGCGCATAGCCGGGGCGCGTCAGACTGTATTTGGGCAGATCATCACGAAACACCGCCGAGGAATTGCAAAAACTGGGCGCAATATCGGGAGCCAGCTCCGCCATCTCGGCAAACAGGCGGGCCTGTTCGGCATTTTGCGGCGTGTCCAGTGTTTCCGATGAGGCTAGATGGGTGATCAGCAGGGTTGGCATGAAGCCGTAATCGCCATTGCCGATGCGTCCGGCCAGTTCGCGCCAGACCTCCGGATCAAGCCCCAGCCGGTTGAGGCCGGTATCGACATGGATGGCCGCTTCACCCGGGTGGCCGGCTTGGGTGACATGGTCGCCCCATTCGCCGATTTCCTCGATCGATCCCAAAACGGGCCGCAGACGGGAAGGCTCATAGGCCGACGCCCCGCCGCTCGGCAGGCCGTTGAGCACATAGATCACCGCCTCGGGCGCGACACGGCGCAGACGCTCGCCCTCGGTCACATGGGCCACAAAAAAGGTCCGGCAGCCTGCCCGATAGAGTGCAGCGCCTGTTTGCTCGATCCCCGTGCCATAGGCATTAGCCTTGACCACGCCGCCGCATTCGGCCCCCTTGGCCTCGCCTTGCGCGGCAAGCAGCCGCCAGTTGTGAACAATCGCATCCAGATCGATGGTCAGATGGGCGCCGTGGGGATTAGCAGGACCATGCGTCACGTTATTCCATCCGCTCCGGCAAACGGTCCTCTTGGGCGAGATCGGTAAAGCGGGTGATTTCGGCCTCGAATTGCAAGGCGACAGTGCCGGTGGGGCCGTGACGCTGCTTGCCGATGATCACTTCGGCCCGGCCATGCACCTGTTCCATCTCGGTCTGCCACTTGAAATATTCCTCGGTGCCGATCTTCGGCTCCTTGTTCTTCATGTAATATTCTTCGCGATACACGAAGAGCACCACGTCGGCATCCTGCTCGATCGAACCGGATTCGCGCAAATCCGACAGCTGCGGCCGCTTGTCGTCGCGCTGTTCGACCTGACGCGACAGCTGTGACAAGGCGATGATCGGCACAGCCAGTTCCTTGGCCAGAGCCTTGAGACCCGTGGTAATTTCCGTCAGTTCCTGCACGCGGTTTTCGCCCTTTTTGGCGGAACCCGACAGCAGTTGCAGATAGTCGACCACCAGAATGTCCAGGCCCTTCTGCCGCTTCAAGCGGCGGGCGCGCGCGGTGAGCTGGGCAATCGAGATGCCGCCGGTCTGGTCGATATAGAACGGGATCCGCTCCATCTCGCGGGCCGCATCGGCGATTTTATTGAATTCGTCCTCGCGGATTTCACCTCGGCGGATTTTGTAGGAGGCGACGCCCGATTGTTCGGCGATCACACGGGTTGCCAGCTGTTCGGACGACATTTCGAGCGAAAAAAAGCCGACGATTCCGCCATCGAGCCGCTTGGTGGTGCCATCGGGCAGCTTTTCCGAGGCATAGGCCTTGGCGATGTTGAAGGCGATATTGGTGGCCAAAGCGGTTTTGCCCATGCCGGGACGGCCCGCAAGGATCACCAGATCGGACGATTGCAAGCCACCCATCATCCGGTCCATATCGACCAGACCGGTGCTGATGCCCGACAATTTACGGTCGCGCTTATAGGCTTCGGCCGCCATATCGACGGCAACGCGCAAGGCATCGGCGAAAGACTGGAACCCGCCCTCATAACGGCCCGATTCCGCCAGCTCGTAGAGACGACGTTCGGCCTCCTCGATCTGGGTGCGCGGTGTCGCATCCACAGGCGCGTCATAGGCGACGTTGACCACATCCTCGCCGATCAGAATCAACCGGCGTCGGATGGCCAGATCGTAGATGGTGCGGCCATAGGCCTCGGCATTGATCACGGTGGTGGCCTCTGCCGCCAGCCGCGCGATATATTGAGACACCGTCATCCCGCCCAGATCGTGATCCCCCAAAAAGGTTTTCAGCGTGATCGGGGTTGCCAGCTTGCCCGCACGGATCAGCTGCTGGCAGATGTCGTAAATGCGGGTGTGGATGTCTTCGGAGAAATGTTCGGCCTCGAGAAAATCCGAAACCCGGTAATAGGCGTCATTATTGACCAGAATAGCGCCCAATATGGCCTGTTCGGCCTCGATATTATGCGGGGCGACGCGGATGACCGCTTCAGGTTCGGGCAGGCGAAGCACAGTCGTGGCCATAACGGTTTCAATCTCCCTCTCGTCTCCCAGTGATTAGGCCAGATATGGAGCCGTGCAAAGGAGAAACAGACAATCAGGGCAGCCAGGTAAATATCGTTTTTAAAACTTGTGTTTTTTGTGGAAAAAAAAGCCCGACGGCTTGCGCCGCCGGACTTAATCGGAATGGAAACCCGTTCAGGTCAAACGGCCGAAAAAACGGCAATCTGCCTTCGTTGTGGATCTCAGTATTCGCCTTCGCTTTCGGCCAAAGCAGCACCGACTTCGAGGCCGAGGTCTTCGAGGCTGGTTTCTTCGCGCACGACAGCGGCTTCACCGCGGGCCTGACGTTCGGCTTCATCCTTCGAGCGGGCCACGTTGATCACAACATTGACTTCGACTTCAGGATGCAGATCAACCGGCACGGTATGCAGGCCGAGGGTCTTGATCGGGGTGTCGAGACGGACCTGCTGGCGCTGGACCGAGAAACCGCCGGCCGTCAGCAAATCGGAAAGATCGCGTGCGGCAACCGAACCGTAGAGCTGGCCCATTTCGCCAGCCTGACGGATGATTACGAACTGGTGGCCGTTGAGTTTTTCGCCGACCGCATCGGCTTCCTTGCGCAATTCGAGATTGCGGGCCTCAAGCTGGACGCGCTGGGTTTCGAAACGCTTGCGGTTTTCTTCTGTTGCGCGCAGGGCCTTGCCCTTTGGGAGCAGGAAGTTGCGGGCAAAACCCGGCTTGACGTTGACGACGTCGCCCATCTGGCCGAGTTTGGCAACGCGTTCGAGCAAAATGACTTGCATGGTCTATCTCCTTCGTGTGGTTAGTGAAAATCAGCCGGTGTATCGGATGAGGGGGGATATTCGGCATGCCGGAGCATGGCGCGGTGTCTCAACCCCGCCAAACGATCGACAATGCCAAGAGCAGCCATGGCCAGGAACAGCGGCAAAGTCAGCGCGCTGAAACCGACCAGAACAATGAAAAACACGGCAAGCAGGGTGTTGCGCCAGGCCATGCCACGGGTCATCACCGAGATCACGCCGAAACCTTCCAGCGCATAGGCCGTCAGCAGGGCAGCCAGAATGCAACGGGCATAAAGACCGCCAAAACTGTCGAACAGGATCGACATGATGCCGCTCAGCACTGTCAGGCCCAGGACCGAAGGAGGCATCGAGGTCATGGCCAGATCGGGCCATGGCCGCAAGAGACGGTCGGACATCTCGACCAACTTGGCAGCCAGCCAGACCAGAGCGCAATTGGTGATGACGCCGATACCCGAAAACACCGGAGGAGCGAATTGTGCCAGCAGGCGTGCAATGTCATCGCGGCTCAGGCCGAGACTGTCGATCAAGGTTGGGTGGACCTGGGCGATGGCATCGATCACCTTTCTGAAGGCTTGCAACAGGCCGTCAGGATCGCCGCCGATCATCACTGCGGCTGTCAAAGCCATCAGAGCGCTGATCAGGCACATCGCGAGCAGGGCAATGCCGATCGGAAGAAACAGGATAAAGCCGTCCTGCTTGCGGTGGGAGAGCAGGAGTATGCCCATCAACCAGGCTGGAAGACCGATTCCGAGCCCGAACACCAGTCCGGCCGGGCCCGCTACAATCGAGGTAATGGTCAAAGTGCCCACGGCCGTGCCGATCAGGGCCGCGCGCGGCCCCCAGCCCAAAGCAGCGATCAGGATGGGAAGAGGCGCCAGCATGTCGAGGACGAGCGCAAAAACGCCTCCGGTTCTGACAACCAGAAACAGCAAAGCCGCTGCAAGGCCCGAGGCCAATCCTATGGGGAGTATGCCGTTCATCGTCGAGCTGTCCCGCACCCTGCGGTTAGGGGAGAAGGCTCCCCAACCAATCCCGCCAGGCATCATGCGATGACGGGTGACCCAAATCCCGCCACAAGGGAGGGATCAAAAAGGTCAAGGCAGCACAAGGCCGCCTTGACCCGAACTGTCAAAGTCTTACGCGATCACGTAAGGCAGCAGGCCGAGAAAGCGGGCGCGCTTGATGGCCTGGGCCAGTTCGCGTTGCTTCTTGGCCGACACAGCCGTGATGCGGGATGGCACGATCTTGCCGCGCTCGGAAATGTAGCGCGAGAGCAAACGTGTATCCTTATAGTCGATCTTCGGCGCATTCGGACCCGTGAACGGGCAGGACTTGCGACGACGGAAGAAGGGACGACGTGGAGCTGCAGTGGTCATCAGTGAGCCTCATCAACTGAAGATTCATCGGAACGGGGGCGAGGAGCGCGGTCAGTGCGGCCTGCACCACCACCGAAGCGGCCACCGCCGCCACCGCCACCAAAGCGACCACCACCGCCGCCACCACCGAAGCCGCGATCACCACCGAAGCCGCGGTCTTCGCGGTCGTCACGGTCGCGCTTCTGCAGCATCACGGACTGACCTTCTTCCAGCTCTTCGACACGGATGGTCATGAAGCGGATGATGTCTTCGTTGATGCGCATCTGGCGTTCCATTTCAGCCACGACAGCAGCCGGCGCATCCAGGTTCATCAGTGTGAAATGGGCTTTGCGGTTCTTGCGGATCCGGTAAGCAAGAGCCTTCAGGCCCCAATGCTCGACCTTCGACACTTTGCCGCCATTCTGCTCGATGATCCCTTTGAGGGTCTCGGTCAGGGTTTCTACCTGCTGTGCGGTCACATCCTGACGCGCAATATAGATATGCTCATAAAGAGGCATTCATTTGGCCTTTCACCGTTATGCGACCCCGACGCTAAGCCCTTCGAGCCTCGCCAAAGGCCCGAACGGGAGGTTGTCCGAAGGCGGAGACACCGGAAGGCGAACCACCATGGTTCTGCCGGAATGGATCATTCCGGTCTTCCGTTAAGCCCCCAGCCGGAGCCGCTCGAACGCGCCTTTTAGGATCGTTCGGAGAAAAAGGCAAGGGCCGGCCCTGTAAAAACAGACAATTCAGCACTTCGCTGGTGTTCGCGTTGCTAACCGGAAGCAAAGAGGCTGTATCCGGCATGGAGCGGAACAAGCTTGGATTGTCTTGATGTGGATATTTATGCTCTAACTGCAACGATAAGGCCATATCAAGCGAGATTTCCCATGCAGTTCTTCCAATCCGGTTCCGTGCGCCTTGCCTTTATCGACTCTCCGGCCGAGGGGGAGGAGCAGGGCGTGGTTGTGCTTGTGCATGGCTTTGCGTCCAACCATGCGGTGAACTGGGTCAATACCCAATGGGTCAAGGTGCTCAACCGGGCGGGCTATCGGGTGGTTGCGCTCGACAATCGCGGCCACGGGCAGAGCGAGAAGCTGTATGATCCCGCCGCCTATCATGCCCGGATCATGGCGCAGGATGTCGTGAATCTGCTTGATCATCTGGGTCTTCCCAAGGCCGATATCATGGGCTATTCGATGGGCGCACGCATTACAGCGCATCTGGCGCTTTATCATCCCGACCGTGTCCGTTCGGCTTTGCTGGGCGGATTGGGTATTCATCTGGTCGCGGGTGTCGGTCTGCCTCTGGGCATTGCCGATGCGATGGAAGCCCCCTCGGCCGATCGCCTGACCGATCCCATGCAGCGGATGTTCCGGGTGTTTGCCGAACAGACCGGCAGTGATTTGAAGGCCCTGGCCGCCTGTATCCGCGGGTCGCGGCAGGTGTTGAGCGCGCAGGAGGCAGGGCAGATCAGGGTTCCTGTGCTGATTTCCGTGGGGACCAATGACACTGTGGCGGGCGATCCGCATCCGCTGGGGGCACTGATCCCCTCGGCGCAGGTGTTCGACATCGATGGGCGCGACCACAATCTGGCAGTGGGCGACCGCAGCCACAAAGAGGCGGTTTTAGCGTTTCTTTCACAGCACCATTGATGGTAAATTATGATTTCGAGTGGTGACTCGTCAGTTTCTTGGCGCAACTGGTTACACAAAGCCGTTGAAACGGAAGGTAAATCATGACCAAGCCGCATGTGTCTCATCCCGCCCGATCAGAGGCCGAATCCGTGGCCCGCTTCGACCCGCTTTGGACCCGTATCCGTCTGGATGCGCAGACAGCAGTGAAAAATGAGCCGGCTCTGGCGGGCCTGATGCAGTCGGCGGTGCTCGATCATGATGGTTTTGCCGCGGCGGTCATTGGCCGTCTGGCCTGCCGACTGGCCCATCCCGCGGTGTCCTACGAGGTTTTGTTGGGCACTCTGGCGGAACTGGTCAATCATGATCCGCTGCTGACCGAAGGAATGGTGGCCGATTGTCTGGCGGTGGCCGACCGCGATCCGGCCTGTACCCGCCTGCTGGAACCTTTGCTCTATTTCAAGGGCTATCATGCCCTGCAGACGCACCGTTTTGCCCATACCTTGTGGCAGGCCGGACGGCATGATTTCGCGCTCTATCTGCAAAGCCGCTCCTCCGAAGTGTTCCAGACCGATATCCATCCGGCCGCCCGCATCGGCAAAGGCGTGTTTCTCGACCATGCCACCGGCCTCGTGGTCGGTTCCACGGCGGTGATCGAGGATGATGTGTCGATGTTGCAGGATGTGACTTTGGGCGGCACCGGCAAGGATCAGGGGGACCGCCATCCGAAAATCCGGCGCGGTGTGCTGATCGGGGCGGGTGCTAAAATTCTCGGCAATATCGATATCGGCCAGTGCGCGCGGGTGGCGGCAGGGTCGGTGGTGCTGCATGACGTGCCGCGCAACACCACGGTGGCCGGTGTGCCTGCCAAAGTGGTGGGCGAGGCGGGATGTGCGGAACCGGCCCGTACCATGGACCAGATCTTGGCCGACAAGAATATCTCGGACCAATAAGCCCATTGTCTTCAAGATCTTGGCAGTGGAAGCCGCATTGTGGACCCCTGATCGGGGCAATCACGGCTTGCAGCCTGCCGCGCGGCATGGCAATCGTGGGGTATAGGATTGGACTGACTCGAACAGGATAGATGTGATGGATAAGGTCGAAATTCAGAAATTGCAGGATTATCTGCGTCGTCTCTATGGCAATGCAGCGATCCGCGTCACCGCGCGCCCCAAGCTGAAAGATTCGGCCGAAGTGTTTGTCGGCGAGGAATTTGTCGGCATTATCTCGCTTGATATCGAGGATGGCGACCGCTCCTATGCCTTTGTCCAGTCGATTCTCGACATCGATCTGGAAGACGGTCACGACGACTGATTTTTCAAAGGGGCCCGTGATGGCACTGTATCAACTCGAAGACCGTATCCCCGAGCTTCCAGCCGATGACCGCTACTGGATTGCCCCCGATGCCAGAGTGATCGGTAGTGTCAGGCTGGGCGTGGATTGCTCGATCTGGTTCGGGGCCGTCCTGCGCGGTGACAACGAGTTGATCGACCTGCTGGAAGGCACCAACATCCAGGATGGCAGCGTGCTTCACACCGATATGGGCTTCCCGATGAGTATCGGTCCCTTTGCCACGGTGGGCCATGCCGCCATTTTGCACGGCTGCACGATCGGCGAGGGGTCGCTGGTCGGCATGGGGGCGACAATCCTGAACGGCGCCAAAATCGGCCGCTATTCTCTGGTCGGCGCCCATGCTTTTGTCGGCGAAGGCAAGGAATTTCCTGATTATTCGCTGATTGTCGGCTCGCCAGCCCGCGTCATCCGCACGCTGGATGAAGAGGCCACCAAGCGTGTCCGGGCCACATCCGAAGGCTATATCAAGAATTACAAGCGGTTTGCCAAAGGCCTCAAGGCGCTTTGAGGCGATGGCCCATCCGATCTTGCTGCTGGATCAGCGTGCAGGCGAAGCGGTGGTGAGGCTGTCGCTGCCATCGCCGAAATAGACCCAGACATTCTGGTCGTCATGCGACTGGCGCTTGATGAATTTATAGCTGGTTTTCTGCCAGGGCTTGATGGTGCTGGTGCGGCTGTCAAGCACCATATCGCCACGATCGGTGCGCACCATCAACACGGCATGGCCCTCGCCGTGTGTATCGCGCACCACGGTCATCAGCAGGGTCTGGCGCGGCATGCCGGCTTCCATCAACAGTTTGCGCTTGAGCAGTTGCAAATCCTCGCAGTCGCCTTTGCCGTCCTCCGGAAAGGCCCACCACTCCAGTACGCCGTAATGATCGAGATCGGAGACTTGCTCGATCGTGTCATTGACCAGTGCGTTGATGCGGTTGAGCGTTGCCCAGTTGTCGCGGGTCAGCGGGATCATCTGTTGCTGCTGCGCGACGGTCACCATGTCGGCACGGCCTTCGCACTCTTGCGGTAGGGATGCACACAATTGCGTCCAGCCGATCGGCGGCTTGGCGATGGATCCCGATTGCGAGAAATTACTGATATTCATGGCCGGCAGAGCGGCCAGATGTCTGCTGTCGCGCGCAAGGGTCTGGCCACCTGACAGGGCGGTGAGGGCCAAGCCCAGCACAAGACCAAAACCAAGAGTTGCCAAACGCTGCATGATTGCTGCCCGATGAAAGTGTTAACAAAACGTTAATGGTCCCGGAGGGGGCAAGGCAAGCAAAGCCTGTTATCAAGGTTAATGGCCCGTCAGAGTTGCAGTCTGCCCCCGCATCGGCTGCAACAGGGACTTTTTCCGGCCAGTGGTGACATTTTCAGGTTTAAGTGAGAGAAGGTGAGGGCCGGTGTCCTAAACCGTTTGACTTCCAGCAACAGTGCCGTTCCCTCCCGCAAAGGCCCAGCCGATGTCTTCCCAGCGCGAACCAGTCTTCAATATGCCGCCTGTTATCACGGCCCTGCTGCTGTTGATGGGGGCGGTCTATTGTGTGATGGTGCTGTTGCCGGAGGAATTGGGCTCTTTCCTGTTGCTGGACTGGTCGTTTATTCCGGCACGCTTTGCGGCAGGCTTGGGCCTTGACCCGCTGGCCTCCTTGCAAACCGCTTTGGGACAGAAGCTGAGTACGGAAGATGCGGTGATCATCCAGTTCCTGACCGAAGAAGACACGATGCGGCCGTGGACGCTCTTATCCTATGCCTTGCTGCATGGCAGTGGCCTGCATCTGTTCCTGAATTGCGTGTGGCTCGCCGCTTTCGGATCACCGCTGGCGCGGCGGATCGGGGCCGAGCGGTTCCTCTTGCTGTTCGGCCTTTGCGCCATCGGTGGTGGGCTGACCCATTTTGCGTTGAACTGGTATGATGTCTCGCCACTGGTTGGCGCATCGGCGGGCATTGCGGGGTGCATGGCGGCGGCTGCGCTGTTCATGTTCCAGCCCGGCGCCGGCTTTTCCGGCCTGTCCTTTGGCAAGCCGACCGGCCATCACCCTCCAGCATTAAGCCTGCGCGAAGCATGGCAGGACCAACGCGTCATGTGGTTTTTGGGCACTTGGCTGGCGATCAACCTGCTGACAGGCCTGTTCAACCCGGTGCCCGGGGGCAGCGAACATATCGCCTGGGAAGCCCATATCGGCGGTTTCGTGGTCGGCTTGATGCTGTTTCCGCTGCTCGATCCGGTCGGCCGTCCACGTTAGGACAGAGACAGTCCTTTATCCTGCGCTGTTTAAGGCCCTGCCCGAAAGGGGAGTTGCCGGAGCGGAGATCTTGGCGCACACGTCCCCCGGTGATAACTCGTCATGATTTTTGATGCTGGAATGGATGTTGACACAGGACCGATGACTTAAAATCAAAGCAGGGAGGTTATGCCATGAGTG
>Ga0114964_10001307_pt1 | contig 18291 bp, 17 predicted proteins | sample C_131016_MF_Meta_FD_92638 | JGI IMG/M metagenome (GOLD analysis project Ga0114964, IMG submission 92638) | Freshwater microbial communities from Lake Croche, Canada to study carbon cycling - C_131016_MF_MetaG | ecosystem: Environmental > Aquatic > Freshwater > Lake | place: Lake Croche, Canada... | reverse complement strand
TGAAAGAAATAAAACTGACGACATGTTTGTCTTAACCCTGAAGTGTAACGCTTAAAAAGCCAATTGGGTGGCTCTTATGTCTTATAGAAGACTGTGATTACAATACGATCACTCCAAAGTGCTGACTCCATGTGAGTGAGCACCACCTCAACCCTCGATTGGCCCATCGCTTTTTGTCATGACAACCCACCTCATCCCCACTGCCGACAAGGCCTTGCAGGCGACGCCTGGGGTGAGCCAAGCCACGGGTCGGGCCAATCCAGCACGGTCGCACTCAGCCACCAACACCCCGAAGTCCAAGACAAAAGCCAACCCCCATTCCATCGAGGCCAACCACCCCAAGGGCAGCGCCAAGCCCAGCCTCAGCGCCCCATCGCCCGCTTCGGATCCAACTCGGCCACCCATCCTGACCCAACAAATCCCCGCCTTCAGTCCCCTGTATCAACAAATCAAAGCCTTGATCTTGCAAAGCTTGAGAGCCGGCGAATGGCGCCCAGGTGAGCCCATCCCCAGTGAGAGCGAGTTGGCAGCGCGCTATCAGGTCAGTCAAGGCACGGTTCGAAAAGCCATCGACGAGTTGTCCATGGACAATTTGCTCATCAGAAAACAAGGCATTGGCACCTTTGTGGCCACCCATCACGAAGAGCAAGTTCAATACCGATTCTTAAAATTGGTGCCCAATGAGCGCGTGCACCTCTCCAAACCCAATGTGCCCCCAACACGCCATATTTTGTGGTGCAAGTCGGCCAAGGCAAGCGCCGAAGTGGCGCAAAACCTGGGGCTGTCCAAAGGCGAGGCAGTGGTCCATATTCGGCGAATTCTGTCATTTGACTCCAAGGCCACCATCTTGGAGGACCTGTTCTTGCCGCAACATCCCTTTCAAGGCCTCAATGCCGATGAGCTCAGGCTCTATCCGGGGCCGACTTACGGGCTTTTTGAAACCCGTTTTGGGGTCAGAATGGTTCGAGCGCAAGAGAAAATTCGAGCCATCAGCGCAAGCGCCAAAGACGCCGAGTTGCTTCAAGTCCCCATTGGAGCGGCTTTGCTGAGCGTGCAACGTGTCTCATACACCTACCAAGACATCCCGATGGAGCTCAGAAAAGCGGTTTATTGCACCGATCGACACCATTATCAAAACGAACTCAACTAACCCGAAAGAACTAAAAAAATATGAATTGACCTTCATTTATTTTTATTTTTAGACCTTTTGCACCCCCATGAGCCCAATCGATATTGCATTGCAATAGAATTTTGAGTTCAATTGGGATTTGACTTTAAATCCAGCAAAACACGAGAAAGACCTTTTGTATGACCGACCTCGCTAAAAAACGCCCCGTCTTTAGGAACATCAACGCCTTCAAAGACTTGCCCACCTACCGTTTGCCCGCGGCCGGTTGGGTGTCCATCTTGCACCGCGTGAGTGGTGCCGTGATGTTCTTGCTGCTGCCCCTCATCATTTGGTTCTTTGATGTGTCTGTCACGTCAGAGATTTCTTTTTCGCGTTTTTCATCCGTCTTCCAAGTCGGCTTGGGCTTCATTCCAGCTTGGTTTGTCAAATTGGTGGTCTTGGGCTTGATTTGGTCATACCTGCATCACATGATTGCTGGCGTGAGGCACCTGTACATGGACACACACCATGCCGTGGACAAGACGTTTGGACACCAAAGCGCCGTGGTGACGCTGGCTTTGAGCTTGGGCCTCACGGTCATCTTAGGCGCCAAATTGTTTGGCTTGTATTGAATCGGCTCGTGCCCACAGTTTGAATACCCCCATTTTTCAGGAGAGTTAGACATGTCAGTCAATTACGGATCAAAACGCATCGTCGTGGGTGCCCATTACGGCTTGAGGGACTGGTTGGCGCAACGCGTGACCGCCGCCCTCATGGCCTTGTTCACCTTGCTGGTGTTGGCACAAGTGCTCCTCACCAAAGGCGACATCGGCTACGACAAGTGGTCTGGTATTTTCAGCAGCCAATGGATGAAGGCCATCACCTTCACCGTGATCTTGTCACTGGCCTACCACGCTTGGGTCGGCATGAGAGACATCTGGATGGATTACGTCCAACCTGTGGCCATTCGTTTGGTATTGCAAATTTTCACTCTGGTTTGGCTCATCGCTTGCATGGGCTGGGCAATTCAAGTTCTTTGGAGACTCTAAGTTATGACTTCAACACATTCAATGGTGCAGCGCAAATTTGACGTTGTCATTGTGGGCGCTGGCGGCTCCGGCATGCGCGCCTCCCTTCAACTCGCGCGTGCTGGACTCAATGTGGCCGTGCTCTCCAAAGTCTTTCCCACGCGCTCACACACCGTGGCAGCACAAGGCGGCATCGGCGCGTCATTGGGCAATATGTCTGAAGACAATTGGCACTATCACTTTTACGACACCGTCAAAGGCTCCGATTGGCTGGGTGACCAAGACGCGATTGAATTCATGTGTCGCGAAGCGCCCCATGCGGTCTACGATTTGGAGCACATGGGCATGCCGTTTGACCGCAATCCGGACGGCACCATTTACCAGCGTCCATTTGGTGGACACACGGCCAACTATGGCGAAAAACCCGTCCAGCGCGCCTGTGCGGCGGCCGACCGCACGGGTCATGCCATGCTGCACACGCTTTACCAACAAAACGTCCAAGCCAAAACCAGCTTCTTCGTCGAGTGGATGGCGCTCGACATCATCCGCGATCATGAAGGCGATGTGGTTGGCGTGACAGCGCTTGAGATGGAAACAGGGGAGATGTACATCCTGCAAGCCAAAACCGTTTTACTGGCCACTGGCGGTGCGGGTCGCATCTTCAAAGCCTCAACCAATGCGTTCATCAACACGGGTGACGGCTTGGGCATGGCCGCCCGCGCAGGTATTCCATTGGAAGACATGGAGTTTTGGCAATTCCACCCCACGGGTGTTGCAGGAGCCGGGGTTTTGCTCACCGAAGGCTGCCGCGGCGAGGGCGCCATTTTGCTCAACTCCAATGGCGAACGGTTCATGGAGCGTTACGCGCCCACGCTCAAAGACTTGGCGCCCAGGGACTTTGTGTCTCGCTCGATGGATCAAGAGATCAAGGAAGGACGCGGTTGTGGTCCCAATAAAGATTATGTACTCTTGAAGCTCGACCACTTGGGTGCCGAGACCATCATGAAGCGATTGCCTTCTGTGTACGAAATTGGGCTCAATTTTGCCAACGTGGACATCACCAAAGAGGCCATCCCTGTGGTGCCCACCATCCACTATCAAATGGGTGGCATTCCCACCAACATCCATGGCCAAGTGGTGACCCAGACCAGCTCCAGCCACAACGAGCCTGTGCAAGGTCTTTATGCCGTGGGCGAGTGCTCTTGCGTCTCAGTGCATGGCGCCAACCGCTTGGGCACCAACTCCCTGCTCGACCTCTTGGTGTTTGGCCGCGCAGCGGGCAACCACATCATTGACTTTCACCGCAACACCAAAAACCACAAACCTTTGCCCAAAGATGCGGCGGACCTCACCCGCTCGCGCGTGGCCCGTTTGGAAGCCAATACCCATGGCGAGTACGCCCAAGTGGTGGCCGACGACATTCGCTCGGCCATGCAAGAGCATGCGGGTGTGTTCCGCACGCAAGCCGTGATGGACGAGGGAGTTCACAAAATTGCCGAGCTCAGAGAACGCACCCAGCACATCGGGCTCAAAGACCACTCCAAAGTGTTCAACACTGCTCGCATCGAGGCCTTGGAAGTTGACAACTTGATTGAGTGTGCCCAGTCCACCATGGTCTCGGCGGCGGCTCGTCATGAGAGCCGTGGCGCCCATACCGTGGATGACTATGCGGACAGTCCAGCGCACCCCAACGGCAGAAATGACGAAGAGTGGCTCAAGCACAGCTTGTGGTACTCCGAGGGCAACCGTTTGAGCTACAAGCCCGTGAACATGAAGCCGCTCACTGTCGAGAGCATCGAGCTCAAGGTTCGCACCTTCTAAACTCACTGAATCAACTCCCTCAATTTCCCCCCATTGTCCCTTGGAGCACCTTATGCAAACCCGTACCTTTCAGATTTACCGCTACGATCCAGACAAAGACGCCAAGCCCTACATGCAAACCATCCAAATTGAGCTCGATGGACACGAGCGCATGCTCTTGGATGTGCTGATGAAACTCAAACAGCTCGACCCCAGCATCTCCTTTCGCCGCTCTTGCCGCGAAGGCGTTTGCGGCTCAGATGCGATGAATATCAATGGTAAAAATGGCTTGGCCTGTTTGACCAACATGCTCAGCTTGCCACAAACCATTGTGCTCAAGCCATTGCCTGGACTGCCTGTGGTGCGCGACTTGATCGTGGACATGACGCAGTTTTTCAAGCAATACCATTCCATCAAGCCGTATTTGGTCAACGACACACTGCCCCCAGAAAAAGAGCGCTTGCAGTCACCCGAAGAACGCGATGAGCTCAATGGCCTCTACGAGTGCATTTTGTGCGCCAGTTGCTCCACGAGTTGCCCCTCTTTTTGGTGGAATCCCGATAAATTTGTCGGCCCAGCCGGTCTGTTGCAAGCCTATCGTTTCATCGCCGACAGCCGCGACCAAGCCACAGGCGAGCGTCTTGACAACTTGGAAGACCCGTACCGACTCTTTCGTTGCCACACCATCATGAATTGTGTGGATGTGTGTCCCAAAGGCTTGAACCCCACCCAAGCCATTGGCAAGATCAAAGAGTTGATGGTTCGCCGAGCCATTTGATTTAAATCACCAACACAGGTCACCCATCCTCCATGAACGTGATCGACAACTTTCTTCAAGATTTGGATCCCGCAGCGCCCTTGGGCGAGCGGGAGTTCAGCAAATTGCGTTGGCGCTGCAGACGAGGTCTATTGGAAAACGATTTGATGATCCAAGCCTTTTTTGAGCAATACGGACAAAACTTGACTGTTTCACAAGCCCAATCCTTGTATGATTTAATGGACCTGTCGGACAATGACTTGTTGGATTTGTTGCTGAAAAGAAATGATCTTGAAGCCTCGTTTTTCACGCCTGAGCGACATCAAGTCTTGAACATGCTCAGGCGCTAAATTGTGTCAAGCCCAATGGTTGGGCCGCCCCCTATAGACAAAGGAAATGCAATCATGAACCTCGCCAATTACAAAGCCACCCTCTCCTTCGGCAACGGCGCGCCCAACATCGAGATGCCGGTTTACCACGGCACGGTCGGGCCCGATGTGATCGACATTCGCAAACTCTATGGTCAATCGGGCATGTTCACGTACGATCCTGGTTTTTTGTCCACCGCATCGTGCGAATCGGCCATCACCTACATTGATGGCGACAAGGGCGAGTTGCTCTACCGTGGCTACCCCATCGAGCAACTGGCGACTGAGTGCAACTTCATGGAAACGTGCTATTTGCTGCTCAAAGGCGATTTGCCCAACGCGACCGAAAAGCACGAGTTCTCTCACTTGGTGACCCAGCACACCATGGTCAATGAACAGATGCACTTTTTCTTGCGTGGCTTTAGGCGTGATGCCCACCCCATGGCCGTCATGACAGGATTGGTGGGTGCGCTATCGGCTTTTTACCACGACAGCACCGACATCAACAATCCTGAACACCGGGCCATTTCAGCCATTCGCCTGATTGCCAAGATGCCCACCTTGGTCGCCATGGCCTACAAATACAGCATCGGACAGCCTCACCTCTACCCCAGAAATGAGTTGAGCTATGCGGGTAATTTTTTGCGCATGATGTTTGGCAACCCCTGTGAAGACTATGTCGTGAACCCAGTGCTCGAGCGCGCCTTGGACCGCATTTTCATTTTGCACGCAGACCATGAGCAAAACGCGTCCACCTCCACGGTTCGTTTGTGTGGCTCATCGGGCACCAACCCCTTCGCTGCGATTGCAGCGGGCGTGGCCTGTCTCTGGGGTCCGGCCCACGGCGGTGCCAACGAAGCATGCTTGAACATGCTTGGCGAGTTGCAAGCTGCTGGTGGCTTGTCAAAAGTGGGCGAGTTCATGGAGCAAGTCAAAGACAAAAACTCAAGCGTCAAGCTCATGGGCTTTGGCCACCGTGTTTACAAAAACTACGACCCCCGCGCGAAGTTGATGCAAGAGACCTGCAACGAGGTCTTGTCCGAATTGGGCCTTGAGAACGACCCTTTGTTCAAATTGGCCAAAGCAGTTGAGAAAATCGCATTGGAAGACGACTACTTTGTTCAACGAAAACTCTACCCCAATGTGGACTTCTATTCTGGTATCGTTCAGCGCGCCATTGGCGTGCCGGTCAACATGTTCACCGGAATCTTTGCCTTGGCCAGGACGGTGGGCTGGATTGCTCAACTCAACGAGATGATCGCCGACCCCGAGTACAAAATCGGACGTCCTCGCCAACTCTTCACGGGGGCTGTCAGTCGCAACGTCCCCCCCATTGCCAAGCGCTAAAACACCAACGCCCTCCTCAAGCGACCCCGATTGCTCGGGGTCGCTTTTTTTTGGGGCTGCAATGGTGGGTAGAACCCCTTGGCCCCAAGCGCGCGGCACTTCAAGCCTGCAAGGTGGCAGGGGGCAACCCTGGCGCAGCGGCCAAACACTCACAAAAATTAGCGGCCACAGGGCAAAGGCCGTCTCTTAGCGCCTAAAATGAACCCTTTATCCGACGCGTGAGAAAGAAGAATGATCATGGGACGAACTCTGTACGACAAAATTTGGGATGAGCATGTGGTGCACAGCGAAGAGGACGGCACCGCGGTGCTCTACATCGATCGGCACTTGGTGCATGAAGTCACCTCTCCCCAAGCCTATGAAGGCCTCAGACAAGCCCATCGCCCCGTTTGGCGTATCAGCTCGGTGGTGGCCACGGCAGACCACAACACCCCCACCACCGGCTGGGAGTTGGGCTACGATGGCATCACCGACCCCATCAGCAAAGAGCAAGTCACCACCTTGGATGACAACATCAAGGCCTTCGGTGCAGCCGCTTACTTTCCTTTTCTCTCCAAACGACAAGGCATCGTGCATGTGATCGGCCCAGAAAATGGCGCCGTCTTGCCAGGCATGACCGTGGTGTGCGGTGACTCTCACACCTCCACCCATGGCGCCTTTGGCGCCTTGGCGCATGGCATCGGCACGAGCGAGGTCGAGCACGTGCTTGCCACGCAAACGCTGTTGGCCAAAAAGGCCAAGAACATGCTCGTGCGTGTGAATGGCACCTTGGCCAAAGGATGCACTGCCAAAGATGTGGTGCTGGCCATCATTGGTCGCATTGGCACTGCTGGGGGCACAGGCCACACGATAGAGTTTGGTGGTAGCGCCATTCGCAGCTTGTCCATGGAGGGGCGCATGACCCTTTGCAACATGGCCATTGAAGCGGGTGCTCCGGCGGGCTTGGTGGCAGTGGATGAAAAAACATTGGCCTATACCAAGGACCGCCTCTTGTCACCCAAAGGGGTGGAGTGGGATTTGGCCGCCAGCTACTGGAAAACACTGCACTCAGACGATGACGCACATTTTGACACGGTGGTGGATTTGGACGCCAGCGCCATTGCGCCCCAAGTGACATGGGGCACCTCCCCCGAGATGGTGCTCGACATCCTCGCCACCGTCCCCGATCCAGACAAAGAGCGCGACCCCGCCAAGCGCTTGGCCATTGAGCGCGCGTTGGTGTACATGGGGCTCGAGCCAGGAAAACCCATTGCTGATATCCACGTGGACAAGGTCTTCATTGGTTCGTGCACCAACTCTCGCATTGAAGACATGCGAGACGCGGCTCGGGTGGTCAAACACATCGGTCAAAAAGTGGCCAAAAACGTCAAGCTCGCCTTGGTGGTTCCAGGTTCTGGTTTGGTCAAAGAGCAAGCCGAGCGAGAAGGCTTGGATGTGATTTTCAAGGCCGCTGGGTTTGAGTGGCGCGAGCCTGGATGCTCCATGTGTTTGGCCATGAATGCCGACAAGCTCGAGCCCCAAGAGCGTTGTGCCTCCACGAGCAACCGCAATTTTGAAGGCCGCCAAGGTGCGGGTGGGCGCACCCATTTGGTCTCCCCCGCCATGGCCGCGGCCGCGGCCATTCATGGTCACTTCGTTGACGTTCGTCAGTTTTCCTGAACCGACTCAAAAAAGAATAAGGACACGATCATGCAAAAATTCACACTGCACAAGGGCTTGGTCGCCCCCATGGACCGAGAAAATGTCGACACGGATGCCATCATCCCCAAGCAGTTTTTGAAATCCATCAAGAAAACCGGATTTGGCCCCAATTTATTTGACGAATGGCGCTACTTGGACCATGGAGAGCCAGGACAAGACCCCAAGAGTCGAAAAATCAATCCTGATTTCATCTTGAATTTGCCACGCTACCAAGGCGCGTCCATTTTGATGGCCCGCAAGAACTTTGGGTGTGGCTCCTCCAGGGAGCATGCCCCTTGGGCCATTGACCAATATGGCTTTCGGGCCATCTTGGCACCGAGCTACGCCGACATCTTTTTCAATAACTGCTTTAAAAATGGCTTGTTGCCCATCGTCTTGCCTGAACGCGTGATTGATCATTTGTTTGCACAAGTCGCGGGCTTCGTTGGCTTTGAGCTCACGATTGACTTGACCGCTCAAGTGGTGTTGGCGCCCGATGGTGAATCCTACCCCTTTGAGGTTCAGGCCTTTAAAAAACATTGTTTGATCAATGGCTTGGATGACATTGGTCTCACACTCACGCATTCACAAAAAATTCGGGACTATGAGTCGCACCGTTTGACCACCAAGCCTTGGCTTGCTCACACATTGACCACTTGAAGTCTTGCCCCATCAACTCGCATGTCTGCTGGTCCGCGCGTGTGCGATTGTGCGCGCGTGATGAGCGTTTGAATGAACGCCATTGACCAAACGCACGCCCGACCCCCTTCACCCCATCACATGACCATGAAAAAAATAGCAGTACTTCCCGGCGACGGCATTGGCCAAGAAATTGTGCGCGAAGCCTTGAAGGTTTTGGCCGTTTTAAAACTCAACTTGGAGATGCACGAAGCCTTGGTGGGCGGGTGCGCGTACGACGCCCATGGGCACCCCCTGCCCCCCAGCACCTTGGAGTTGGCCATGACCTCGGATGCAGTGCTCTTTGGGGCAGTGGGCGACTGGAAATACGACAAACTCGATCGCCCCTTGAGGCCTGAGCAGGCGATTTTGGGATTGCGCAAACACATGGGACTGTTTGCCAATTTCAGACCCGCCATTTGTTACCCCGAGCTCGTGGGTGCATCTTCCCTCAAAAACGAGCTGATTGCTGGCTTGGATATTTTGATCATCCGTGAGCTCACGGGTGACATCTATTTTGGCCAACCCCGGGGACAACGGGTGGCCACCGATGGTCACTTTCCGGGCGCACCCGAGGCCTTTGACACCATGCGCTACTCTCGTCCCGAGATTGAACGCATTGCGCATGTGGCGTTCCAAGCCGCCCAAAAGCGCTCCAAGCACTTGACCAGTGTGGACAAAGCCAATGTCCTGGAGACCTCCCAGTTTTGGCGTGACGTGGTGACTCAAATATCCAGTGAGTATCCCGATGTGGTCTTGGACCACATGTATGTTGACAACGCGGCCATGCAATTGGTCAAAGAGCCCAAAAAGTTCGATGTGATTGTCACGGGCAATTTGTTTGGGGACATTTTGTCCGACGAAGCGGCCATGCTCACCGGCTCCATTGGCATGCTGCCCTCGGCCTCGCTCAACTCAAAGAACCAAGGCCTCTACGAACCCAGTCATGGCAGTGCGCCCGACATTGCTGGGCAAGGCATCGCCAACCCCTTGGCCACGATTTTGTCAGCGGCCATGATGCTGCGCTTCTCACTGGGTGAACCGCAAGCCGCCTTGCTCATTGAAGAGGCCGTGAAGTCTGTGCTGGCCGCAGGACTCAGAACCGGTGACATCTTCAGCGTCGGTTGCACGCAGGTCAATACCCAGGAGATGGGAGATGCTGTGGTCAAGGCCTTGAAAGCCTTGGTTCACTGACTGAGGCCACACGCCCCCTTGGGGGGGTGTGCAGTGCAATGCTGATCAGCAGCGTCTCGATTGGATGGCTGAACTGCGTTGTCTTTTTTTAGAATGATTTCGCATTAAAATCAATCTCCTTTTCCCAATTCACTGAGCAATCGTCTCTTTGGTGCTTCTCTTTACAACTGTTGGCCTTCATTGCCAACGAAGATGCGGGATGCCATTTTTTTCAGCAGAGGAAAACCCAAGATGAGTCAATCAAAAAAAATATTAGGCCTGGTGGGATGGCGTGGAATGGTGGGCTCTGTCCTGATGGACCGAATGAGCCAAGAGGGTGACTTCAACAAGGTCGAAACACTGTTCTTCACCACCTCCAATGCCGGAGGACAAGCGCCCCATTTCGCCAAAAGCCAGACGACACTCTTGGACGCCCATGACGTGCAAAGCCTCATGCAGTGTGACATCATCATCACCGCACAAGGCGGTGACTACACACAAGAGATTCACCCCAAACTGCGCTCGAGTGGCTGGAATGGCCACTGGATTGATGCAGCCTCGACCTTGCGCATGAAGTCCGATGCCGTGATCATTTTGGACCCTGTCAATCGCCACGTGATTGACCACGCGCTTGAGAGTGGCAACCGCAATTGGATTGGCGGCAACTGCACGGTGAGCTTGATGCTGATGGCCCTTGGAGGTCTGTTCAAAGCCGACTTGGTGGAATGGGTCTCGGCCATGACCTACCAAGCCGCGTCTGGGGCTGGCGCACAAAACATGCGCGAGTTGTTGGCACAAATGGGCGCCTTGCACGACAGTGTCAAAACCGAACTGGCCGATCCAGCAAGCGCCATTTTGGAGATTGATCAAAAAGTGACCCAAACCCTCAGGTCTGCCGATTTCCCTGTCAAGAACTTTCGCGGCAGTGCTTTGGCGGGCAGCCTGATTCCTTGGATTGACGTGCCAGTTGAGCACGGACAAAGCAAAGAGGAGTGGAAAGGCGGTGCGGAGTGCAACAAAATCTTGGGCCTGCCGGGCTTCAGAAGCCCTGGCAGCATTCCCATTGACGGCTTGTGTGTTCGGGTGGGCTCGATGCGTTGCCACTCCCAAGGACTCACCATCAAATTGAAAAAAGACATTCCTATTGCGGAGATCGAGCAATTGTTGGCCCATGCCAACGATTGGGTCAAAGTGATTCCCAATGAAAGAGAAGCGAGTGAGCGACTACTCACTCCGCAAGCTGTCACTGGCCGGCTTGACGTGCCCGTGGGTCGCCTGCACAAATTGGCCATGGGGCCCGACTACTTGGGGGCTTTCACCGTGGGCGACCAGCTGCTTTGGGGCGCGGCTGAGCCCTTGAGGCGCATGCTCAACATCGTGTTGCAAGCGGCCTGATGTTGCAGTGGAGGGTGGTGAGGAAGTGAACATGCCTTCGAGCACCCCCCCACTGCACGTGGTCTCCTGAAAGCCTTTGGCGTCCCCGCCTTAAGTTGGGTCTTGGAGCGCCAAGACCGACAGGACCTACAGAATCGATCTGGGCTGCACAAGACTGACCAAGACTGACCAAAAGCGTGGTATTTCAGCGTTTTTAAGCCACACCAAGCCCTTGCAAGGGTCATTCTGAGCCGTCTGGCTGGCTAAAATAGGACTTGAAAAGAAATGATGAAAAAGCCTAGCTGGGGTCTTTGCTCATGAGACCCTTGGCGACACTGCCTTTTCGTCATGGCTTGGCTGAACGACCGTAGATGAACATTGCGAAAGACCACCGTGAGCACTGAACAACGTAATTCAATTCATTCTCCTTTGCGGGTCTGGGCGCTGGGTCTGAGTCTGGCGGGGTTGCTGAGCCTGAGTGCCTCGCCGTCTCTGGCCTTGACCATGGGCCGCGCCAAGATGCTCTCCAAACAAGGCGAGCCCTTGGTGGTGGAGTTTGATCTCGAGAGTTTGTCACCCGAGGAACAGCTTGGCTTGGAGGTGAGTTTGGCTGACGAGCAAGCCTACCGTAGCTTTGGAGCCACCTATGACATGGTGCTGAGCAGTGCCAAGGCGAGTTTGTCCAGGCGTCCAGGGGGCCAGCCCTATGTGAGCGTGACCAGCAAAACTCCTGTGAGTCAGTCGTTTGTGGATGTGCTCTTGCAAGTGCACTGGTCCAGTGGGCAAGTGACCAAAGAGGTGGGATTGCTGTTGGACGCGGCGCAATCAACGGGGGCGGACTCCTCTAGCCCACTTTCACAAGTGCCTGTGCAACCAGGAGACACGGCCAGTGCGCTTGCCTTGAAATACAAGGACGCCTCGGTCACCTTGGATCAGATGCTCATGGGGATCTTGCGCTCCAACCCCAACGCATTCGTTGCTCAAAACGTCAATCGCCTCAAATCGGATGCGAGCCTCACCCTGCCCTCGACCCAAGAGGTGTTGAATCTCCCACCCAAAGATGCAAGCGAGCAAGTGCAGTTGCAGCGCATTGATTTTGAACAGTATCGCCAAGCCCTGGTGGCCAAACTCCAGCGCGCCAAGCCAGGAGTTGCAAAAACTCCCAAGCAAAACGCCTCGGGCCAAGTGGGCTCCAAAAGCAAAAATCTGCCGGAGAAAAAAGACCAACTCAAACTGAGTGAAGCCAATACGCCTGCGTCCAAGGCTGCGGATTTGTTGGCCCAAGAAGAGCAAGCCAAACTCAACGCGAAAAAAGCCGAAGAATTGAGCCAAAACATCAATGAATTGAACGCCATGGCCAAGCACACTGGCTCGAGTTGGAGCGTTCAAAACACACTCAAAGAAGCCAGCAACGCTTTGACACAGGCTTGGAATGTGCCCAAGGCGTGGCTCAGTGTGAACGCACCCCAATTGGCCAAGTGGCTAGACCATCCTTTGGCCCCGGTCTTGGCGGGCCTGGGACTGGTGGTCTTGGTGCTTGGAACGCTGCTGCGCAAACGCGCCACCTCCGAGGAAGACACCGCCACGCCTGATCATGACCTCGCTCACCAACCCTGGCTGGACCCCGAGTCCATGCACAGCGACACCCCGCCGGCGTGGGCCCAAGTTCAGCCACACGCCAATGCTTCACCGACCTCGTTCTCATCCGAACATGAACTCGCTCAGGACGCGGTCTTCCATGGTCACGAGACGGAGCGTGGTGCATCCATGGCAGCTGGCGCGACCACAACCTCCTCGCTCAGCGACCATGTCCACATTGATTTTGATTTGGACCTCCCGCCTTTGCACGAGAGCAATTCGCTGGGGGCACACGATGTGCATGAGACCACCTCTTACCCAAGCGAGCCGCATGAAAATCCGCTCCAAGTGCGTTTTGAACTCGCGCAAGAATTGTGGCAAGTCGGGCAGCAACACACCGCTCGCGCGATTGTTCAAGAAATTGCCCAACAAGCCACGGGCGAGCTGCTCGATACGGCCCATGCTTGGTTGGCAGAACGTGGCTAAGCGAGGCTGAGCGTGATCGAGCGCAAAGTCTGCTCTGAACGACTGTGTTGAGCCACCGCATTGCTCTGGGCCTGAGTTATTCGGGACAAGCCTATGAGGGCTGGCAAAGCCAGCTCTCGGGTAAAACGGTGCAAGACCAGCTCGAAAAAGCCTTGCAAGAATTCACCCAAGTCCCCATTCGCACCCATTGCGCTGGCCGCACCGATGCTGGCGTGCATGCGGTGATGCAAGTCGTGCACTTTGACTCCCCGGTCGAGCGGCAAAACAGCTCCTGGGTTCGCGGCACCAACCGCTACTTGCCCCGCGACGTGGCCGTTCAATGGGCCCGCGTGGTTTCGAGTGACTTTCATGCCCGCGCCAGCGCCCAAACCCGCCGATATGCTTATTTGCTCTCGGACTCCCCGGTGCGCCCAAGCTTGTCGTACCAACGCGTGGGCTGGTTTCACCAAGCACTGGATGCCACTCGGATGCAAGAAGCCTGCGCTCACTTGCTCGGAGAGCACGACTTCACCTCATTTCGAGCGGCCCAGTGCCAAGCGCTCTCGCCCATCAAAACCATTGAACACGCGCGCATCGTGCGCATCGAGCCACCCCATGGTTGGGGCAACGACTTCTCACAAGAGCCGCCCAGCAGCAACGGCGTTGAAGGGGGTGGCTCTGGAGCGGGGTACTTGCGCTTTGAAGTGAAAGCCAACGCATTCTTGCACCACATGATCAGAAACATCATGGGCTGCTTGGTTCAAGTGGGCACAGGAGAGCGCGAACCCGAGTGGCTTGCCCAGGTGATCCAAGCCCAAGATCGCCGTGCAGCAGCACCCACTTTCGCACCGGATGGACTGTATTTTCTGGGACCGGTGTATGACCCCGCCTGGAACTTGCCCATGGTGCAAGAGCGTTATGATTGGGGGGTGGTCGGCCTTTGAGGGCCAACTCGGCTGCGCCGCCATGGGGCGACCAGCGCTCGTCTCCCCTCACCGCGACCATTTTCTGAATGAATACCCTTCACATTCCCATCAAAATTTGCGGCCTCACCACCGAGCGTGATGTGGATGCCGCCGTCGAGGCTGGCGCCCAAGCCATCGGCTTGGTGCTCTACCCCCCGAGCCCCAGAGCGGTGAGCATTGAGCGTGCGGCCGCCTTGGCCAAACGACTGCCCGCCTTTGTTTGCCCCGTGCTGCTGGTGGTCAACGCCACAAGCGAGACGATTGAAGAGGCCGCCCACGCGGTGCCAGGCGCGTGGCTTCAGTTTCACGGCGACGAGAGCCCCGAGTTTTGCGCAGAGATGTCTCATCTGACAGGCCTCAGATACATCCGTGCCATTCGAATACCCGTGCAAGAAACAAGCTCAACTGCAAGCGCGCCACAGAGCTCTTTTGACCTCGTAGAATACGTGAACTTGTTCAACAACGCCCACGCCTTGCTCCTGGATGCCTTGGTGCCTGGTTACGGTGGGGCGGGACAACGCTTTGACTGGTCCTTGATCCCTGAAAGGGTCAATGCACACTTGGTGCTCTCGGGGGGTCTGACCGCTCAAAATGTCGCCCAAGCGATTGCTTACCTCTCGCCACGGGTCTTGAGCCTGGGGCTGGATGTGAGCTCTGGTGTCGAGAGTCAGCGTGGCGTGAAGGACCCGGTTCTCATTCGTGAGTTCATCAAGGCCGTTCGAGAGGCTCAATTGCCACTGAGCTCGCATTGACAAGACCCGCGGTGCCTGAGGACGTCCGAGCCAGCAAGTCCATGAAGAGCATGGAGCCCATGACACCCGAGAGAGTTCGAGCACTGTAATTTTTTCACTGGAATGCTTTTTTCTATGACGACTCCCTATCAGCAACCCGATGCCAGCGGACACTTTGGCCGCTTTGGTGGCAGTTTTGTGAGTGAGACCCTCACCCATGCGATCCAAGAGCTCTCTGAGGCCTACGCACATTGCCAAAATGACCCGGCATTTTTGGCCGAATTTCAAAGCGAACTCAAACACTTCGTGGGCCGACCCTCCCCCATTTATCACGCCGCTCGCATGAGCCAAGAAATGGGAGGCGCGCAAATCTACCTCAAGCGCGAAGACTTGAACCACACCGGTGCCCACAAAATCAACAACACCATTGGCCAAGCGATGCTGGCCAAACGCATGGGAAAACCCCGCATCATTGCCGAGACGGGTGCAGGCCAACACGGTGTCGCCACGGCGACCATTTGCGCGCGCTATGGCTTGGAGTGCGTGGTCTACATGGGACAAGAAGACGTGATGCGCCAAAGCCCCAATGTCTATCGCATGAAACTCTTGGGCGCCACGGTGGTGCCGGTGACCAGTGGCTCGCAGACTTTGAAGGATGCGTTGAACGAAGCGTTGAGAGACTGGGTGACCCATGTCGACAACACCTTCTACATCATCGGCACCGTGGCGGGCCCACACCCCTACCCCATGATGGTGAGGGATTTTCAAAGCGTGATTGGCAAAGAATGCATTGAGCAAATGCCCTTGATGCACCACGGACGCCAGCCCGATGCGGTGGTGGCTTGTGTCGGAGGGGGCAGCAATGCCATGGGTATTTTTCACCCCTACATCGATTTTAAAAACACCCGCCTCATTGGGGTGGAAGCAGCGGGTCTGGGCCTGGACAGCGGCAAGCACTCGGCCTCGTTGCTGCGAGGCTCACCGGGTGTCTTGCATGGCAACCGCACCTATGTGCTGCAATACGACGATGGACAAATCACCGAGACGCACAGCATTTCGGCCGGACTGGACTACCCTGGCGTTGGCCCTGAGCACGCTTTTCTCAAAGACATCGAGCGCGCAACCTACGTTGGCATCACCGACCAAGAGGCCTTGGATGCGTTTCACTACCTGTGCCGCAAAGAAGGCATCATCCCCGCCTTGGAGTCGAGCCACGCCATCGCCTACGCCATGAAATTGGCCAAAACCATGAAAACAGACCAATCCATTTTGGTAACCTCTCTGGCCGAGGGGACAAAGACATTGGCACAGTCGCTGACTTGAGTCAGGCTGATTTTTACTGCCGTCCCTCTTGTCGAGGCCAAGAGGTCAAGGGCTCGAAGTCCACGCCCGTGCCCGTGCACATGCCCGCCTCCGTGAGGGGAGCGGCATGAACGATTTGACGACTCCCTCTGCGGCTGGGCGCGAGCGCATCAAGCACACCTTTGACGCGCTCAAACTCAATCATCAAGTGGCTTTGATTCCCTACTTGATGGCGGGCTTTCCCACGCCTGAGATGACGGTGGCGCTCATGCACGCGGCCGTGCAAAGTGGCGCCAATGTCATCGAGCTCGGGGTGCCCTTTAGCGACCCCATGGCCGATGGCCCCGTCATTCAAAAGGCGGGGGAAAAAGCCTTGGCAATGGGTGTGGACCTCGCTCAGGTGCTGCAGATGGTGAAAGAGTTTCGAGCCACCGACCCCACAACACCCGTGGTGCTCATGGGGTACGCCAACCCCATCGAACACTATGAGGGCCGCTTGGGTGAGGGCGCATTTGTGAGAGACGCCAGCGCGAGCGGCGTGGATGGCTTGCTGGTGGTGGACTATCCGCCAGAAGAATGCGTCACACTCTCCGAGTCGTTGAAGGCTCACGGCATGGATTTGATCTTTTTGTTGGCCCCCACGAGCACGACCGAACGCATGGCCACGGTTGCTCGGGTCGCCAGCGGTTATGTCTACTACGTCTCGCTGCGGGGCATCACGGGTGCCGCCCACTTGGACACCCAAGCGGTGGACCGCATGCTGCCCATCATCCGCGAGCATGTGAGCATCCCCGTCGGCGTGGGCTTTGGCATTCGCAATGAAGAGAGTGCTCGCGCGGTGGCGAAAGTCGCCGATGCGGTGGTGATTGGCACTCGTCTCATTGAAATCCTCCAAGAAGGCACGCTTGGTGATGCGGGTGAGAGGCTGAAAGGGTTTTTGAATAAAATCCGGCTGGCCTTGGACGCGCCTCGCTAGTCCTTGCCCTTGACAGAGGATAATGAGGGATTGGGGGATTGAGCGCATTGACATCCCCCCATGGGCAAGAGCGCATGCATGAGCGTTTGCAACACTGCCCATTGGCTGGTTTGCCACTTTGTTTGAGAGAAAGACTTCCATGAGCTGGCTTGAAAAATTACTTCCCCCCAAAATACAGCACACCGACCCGGCCGACCGGCGCAGCGTCCCCGAAGGCCTGTGGATCAAATGTCCAAGCTGCGAGACAGTGCTCTATAAAAATGATTTGGAGCAAAATCAAAACGTCTGTCCCACCTGCGCTCACCACCACCGCATGAGTGCCAGAAAACGTTTGGACTCATTTTTAGACCCCCAAGGCCGCTATGAGATCGGACAAGAGGTCTTGCCCGTGGACGCTTTGAAATTCAAAGACTCGCGCAAATACACAGAACGATTGAAAGCGGCCATTGAGCAAACGGGTGAAACCGATGCACTCGTGGTGATGGGCGGCAGTGTGCATGACATCAATGTGGTCGTGGCCGCATTCGAATTCGACTTCATGGGTGGGAGCATGGGCTCGGTCGTGGGTGAGCGATTTGTGCGTGGTGTCACCACCGCGATAGAGCAAAAAGTGCCCTTCATTTGCTTCACCGCCACGGGCGGTGCTCGGATGCAAGAGGGCCTACTCTCGCTCATGCAAATGGCCAAAACCAATGCGGCCTTGACCCGATTGGCCAAAAAAGGTCTGCCCTACATCAGCGTTCTCACCGATCCCACCATGGGCGGTGTCTCTGCGGGCTTTGCCTTCTTGGGAGACTTGGTGATTGCTGAGCCCAAAGCGCTCATTGGTTTTGCCGGTCCGCGTGTGATTGAGAGCACCGTGCGAGTCACACTGCCAGCGGGGTTTCAACGTTCAGAGTTTTGACAAACCAAAGGGGCTTTGGACTTCATTTCTGACCGACGCGATTTGCGCAAAACCATT
>Ga0114964_10001306_pt1 | contig 18296 bp, 16 predicted proteins | sample C_131016_MF_Meta_FD_92638 | JGI IMG/M metagenome (GOLD analysis project Ga0114964, IMG submission 92638) | Freshwater microbial communities from Lake Croche, Canada to study carbon cycling - C_131016_MF_MetaG | ecosystem: Environmental > Aquatic > Freshwater > Lake | place: Lake Croche, Canada... | reverse complement strand
GCAAGCTGACCTTCCATCTTGCAAACCCATCTTCTGACTTCAACTACACCGTTACCCTGAGCGCATTTGCGCCAGTGCGTAAGGATGCAGACACAGGTGAGAAGTATGACGATCACGTATTGTCAAACGGACCTTACAAGATCCAGTCATACGTCAAGAAGTCAAAGCTTGTTCTTGTTCGCAACGACAAGTGGGATCCAGCAACGGATTCTTTGCGTCCTGCTTACCCAGACGTAATCGAATATGACTTTGCGCTTCCAGCAGACGTCATCACCCAGCGCATCATGGCTGATGCAGGTAACGATTCAAATGCAATCTCACCAGATGGCATCGTTCCTACCCAGCTTGCTGCAGTGTTCAGTGATCCAAAGTTTGAAAAGCGTCGCTTGAATGACCTGGATCCATACGTTCGCTACTACGCAATCAACACCAAGAAGGTTCCAAACGTTAAGCATCGCCAGGCAATCCTTGCTGCTGCAAACCGTGAAGAACTTCGCAAGATTGCTGGCGGTATTTACGCTGGTGACTTTGCTGACGGTGTTGTAAAGCCAAACATTGGTGTCGACTACGCTCCAACCGGACTGTGGGACACACTTCTTGGCGACAAGGTTGAACCGACTGGTAACCCAGACTTGGCAAAGAAGCTTATTGCTGATTCAGGCGAACCATTCCCGAACCCATTGGTTGTTGACTATGCAAAGTCTCCTACCAATGACAAGGCAATCGCTTCACTTGTAGCTTCACTTGCATTGGCTGGCATCACTGTTAAGCCAAACCCATTGGAGCCAGGTAGCTACTACGGTGTCGTTCTTGATCCTGCAAAGCAGGGTGGAATGTCTGCCGGTGGTTGGGCACCAGACTGGTCGAACGCTTCAACCGTTCTTCCTGAACTGTTCACCCCATCCGGTGGCTTCAACCTTTCGCAGTATGACGATGCAGCTTTCAATGCAGAATCTGCTGCTGCTAAGGGAATGACTGACCGTGCAGCACAGGCTAAGGCCTGGCAAGCACTCAGCGTGAAGTCAATGCAGGCCGCACTAGCCCTACCAACACGTTTTGGTAAGGAACAGCGCTTGCAGGGATCGAACGTCTCAGGTGCCTACACATGGGGACCATATGGCTCATACCCATATGCAACCCTGTCAGTTAAATAACTAACTAGTTAGTTCGGGTGTGTGGGTGCTTCGGCACTCACACACCCGACTACTGCTAGTACCACCAACCACTCTCAGCAGCGAAAGGAAGACATGTTTCCCTACATCATTCGACGTCTTGGTCTGATGGTTGTGATGTTGACGCTGCTGAGCATTGTTACCTTCTTGCTTTTTAATGCTGTGCCCACCGATCCAGCACTGTTGACGTGTGGAAAAAGTTGCACACCACAGATTGTTGCGGCAAATCGCATTCGACTTGGTCTTGATCAACCGCTTTATGTTCAGTACATCGATTGGGTTAAGGCGATTTTTGTTGGCCGGACGTATGGTTCGGGAACTCAGACGTTCCCATGCCATGCGCCGTGTCTTGGATATTCTTTCCGCAACGGTGAAGAAGTGACCGTCATGATCAAGGCAGCGCTACCCATCACCATTTACTTAGCTATTGGCGCATTCATCTTGTGGATGGTTTTTGGAATTCTTTCGGGCATTTATGCCGCCAAACATCACACTGAATGGCAAGACCGAGTCATCATGGGTGTTGCTCTCGTCGGCTATTCACTTCCAGTATTTTTCATTGGCTTGGTTTTGCTGATTTTCGTTGTCGTTCGATTGCATCTTTTGCCGTACCCCGATTACATCGCACCGCAAACCAATCCAGTCCAATTCCTGCAGACCATGATTTTGCCGTGGATTTCGTTGGCCATTCTTTACGCCGCCTATTACACCCGCCTTACTCGTTCACAGATGCTTGAAACTTTGAGCGAAGATTACATTCGCACTGCGCGCGCAAAGGGACTTCCAGAATCTGTCGTAATCCGTAAGCATGGTTTCCGTGCCGGACTCACACCTATCGTCACTTCTGCTGGCCTGGATTTGGCTGGCTTGCTAGGTGGCGCAGTCATCACCGAGTTCATTTTCAGTTTGCCTGGTCTAGGCCGCCTTTCCATTAGTGCGGTTACTGAATATGACTTACCCACAATTACTGCGACGGTTCTAGTCGCCGCAACATTTGTCATTGTGGCAAATTTGATTGTTGACATGCTCTACGCAGCAATTGATCCTCGGGTGCGTTTGTCATGACACAGAAAAATGAAGTTCTACTTTCCGTGCGCAATCTTTCCGTGTCATTCACTACCGAAGATGGTGAAGTCAACGCAGTAAGCAACGTCTCGTATGAAGTTCGCCGTGGGCAGACCCTTGCCATCGTGGGAGAGTCAGGTTCAGGAAAGTCAGTTTCAAGCCTCGCAGTTATGGGTTTACTCAGCGGAAACACTTCGCACATCAGCGGTGAAGTTGAATTCGATGGGCAACAATTAATTGGGGCTGATCCCGAAGACGTGCGCAAACTTCGAGGCAACCGGATTGCGATGATTTTCCAAGATCCACTCAGCGCATTGCACCCGTATTACAAAATCGGCGACCAATTGATTGAGGCCGTCCAGATTCACAACAAGATCAGTGACTCAGATGCGCGAAAGCGTGCTGCTGAAATGCTTGATCGCGTTGGAATTCCGGCGGTCGAACAGCGTTTGGACGAGTACCCACATCAACTGTCGGGTGGTATGCGTCAGCGCGTCATGATCGCTATGGCGCTCATCAACGATCCCGAGTTGTTGATTGCTGATGAACCAACGACAGCCCTTGACGTGACTGTGCAGGCACAGATTTTGGACTTGCTTCGAGATTTGCAAAAAGAGTTTGGCACGGCAATTGTTTTAATTACCCACGACTTGGGTGTGGTAGCGGATCTGGCTGACGATGTCATGGTGATGTACGGCGGCAGTGCCGTTGAACAAGCACCTGTTCGTGAAATTTTCTATCAGCCACAGATGCCCTACACGTGGGGCCTGCTTGCTTCAATTCCACAGGTGCATGTGAACTCGACTCGACTTGATCCAATTCCGGGAAACCCACCATCGTTAATCAACATGCCAGCTGGATGCGTTTTCGCGCCACGGTGTACCTATAAAGATCAGGTGCCTAATAATTTGTGTGAGACAACAAAGCCAGATTTGGAAGGCACATCCGAGGGGCACTTTGCTCGCTGTCACTTATCGTCAACCCAACGGGATGCAATCCGAGTAGCTAACAACATTGGAAGGTCGAGTTAATGTCTGAGTCGACTCCAATTTTGCGTGTTCGGGATTTACAGAAATACTTCCCAATCAATTCACGTGGTCTTTCGCGCCGACATATCGGTGACGTCAAAGCCGTGGATGGCATCTCACTAGAGGTAATGCCAGGTGAAACATTAGGGCTTGTTGGCGAAAGTGGTTGTGGCAAGTCCACTGCAGGTCGCGCCATGTTGCGTCTACTCGAACCAACCGGCGGCGAGATTGAGTTTGCCGGCCAGGACATCATGCGGATGAAGAAGCGCGACTTAGTGCCACTTCGTCGTGAAATGCAAATGATTTTTCAGGATCCGTACTCATCGCTGAATCCGCGCCAGACGATTGGTGCAATTATTGGTGCACCATTTGATATTCAAGGGGTCAAGCCCGAAGGTGGCGTTCAAAAGGCCGTTCAGGATTTGATGGAACGTGTGGGCCTTAACCCCGAGCACTTCAATCGCTATCCAAGTGAATTTTCTGGTGGTCAGCGCCAACGTATTGGTATTGCGCGTGCCATCGCATTGAAACCGAAACTGATTGTCTGCGATGAACCCGTCTCTGCCCTTGATGTGTCTATTCAGGCGCAGGTACTGAATCTTCTTGAAGATATTCAGGACGAATTTGGTATTGCCTACGTCTTCGTTGCACATGATCTATCTGTTGTGCGACATATTTCAGATCGTGTTGCAGTGATGTACCTCGGCAAGATTATGGAATCAGCGCCGCGGGAATTGTTGTACACCGCGCCAGTTCATCCATACACACATGCGTTGTTATCGGCAGTCCCTATTGCTGACCCAGATCGTGAACGTGCTCGCGAACGAGTCATCCTGATGGGTGATCTACCTAGCCCAAGTAATCCACCAACAGGTTGTGTTTTTAATACTCGCTGCTGGAAAGCTCAGGATCGCTGTTTCAGTGAAGCACCTGTGCTGCGTGAATTATCGGCGGGCCACAAGGCTGCTTGTCACTTTCCCGAAACCGGTGGCCTGAATGCCGTCGCAGTGAATGCGCCAGCAACAGGTTCTGACTTTTCTGCAAATTAAAAATTTATAAACAAATAATTAGCCAAGATGAGTATTAAAGAATTCAACGCTCAACAACATTAGATTTTCTGCAACGATTTCCTGCGGAGTCATATGCGTGACACCTGATAACGGCAACACTGTATGTGGCTTTCCGTATGCAAGAAGTTCGCTGGAAAGGCGCAAGGTGTGGGCGGCTACGACATTGTCATCAGCAAGGCCATGCACCAACATCAACGGACGAGTGAGGTGCTCTGCACGCCACAACAATGAATTGTGGTGGTACACATCGTCTGCCGTCGTGGGATTACCGAGATACCGCTCGGTGTAACCCGTGTCGTACCACTTCCACTCAATCACGGGTGCGCCGGCAACTGCGACATGGAAAACGTCGGGACGTTCCATGACAGCCAATGCAGCAAGGTAGCCACCGAAAGACCACCCAATAATTCCGACTCGATCGAGATCAACATCGTCAGGGAAGTGGGCACCCACAGCTTGAACTGCTGCGACTTGATCATCGAGCACTGGTTGAACAAAATCATTTGTGACAGTCCGATCCCAAATTGGTCCTCGTCCTGGAGTGCCACGGTTATCGGCGATGACTACGCAATATCCCTGGTCGGCGAACCATTGATCCTCCGCGTAAATCAAGGCTGAATTCAGAACTTGCGCACCGTGTGGACCACCATAAGGACGCATCAGGACTGGCAGCTTCCTACTTCCAGGCACGTGATCTAGTGGGAAGAGGACAGCAGTGTGCACGTTGTGGTCGCCCGTTGTCAGGTAATTTACCCGAGGTTGCAGTGCTGGAGATTCGGCATGTGAATCAAATTCGTGAATGGGTTGACCATCGCACATCAAGGTCCATGAACGCGAGTGATCGGAAAGTCGACTCTGTGAAATGACCTGGAATATTTTATCGTCATGTGACGTCGGTGCGGTCGCACTTGCCATTCCTTCGTGCGTTTTGAAAGTGACCGAACCATCAAGTGCAATTCGAGCAACTCGACGGTCGAGTGCGTTGTCGGTAACAATCACATCGATGCCGTCGTCATCAGCCGACAGAACCGACATCACCTGCAGCCCACGCGGTGACATGGTTCGTCCATCAAGTTGAAGTTCGCGCGTATCACTTTCCGAGTTGTCGATTACGGTGAGCAGTTGATTGTCGACCCAACGAGGTTGACCAGGAATGACGTCGATGAAACATTCGTCCCGAATGTCTGCGACTGATTCCAACACGGTTCCGTTGGCAGTAAAGTGCACGAATCGCTTTTGGTCACGCGTGGACAGTGTGATCAGTGGCTCGTGGCTTTCACTCCATGAAATGCGGACAAGGTATTCAAAGAGATTTTGGTCCCACTTGATTTCAGATTTTGTGCCATCAAGTGCGATTCGGAATAACTGCACGACTGCATTAGGTGTGCCGGCCGCCGGGTAGCGCTGTTCATGTGGTGCGTTCTCAGGTGTCGCTGGGTCTGAGATCCACCACGTGTTTACCTGGGAATCGTCGACCCGCGTCACCAAAATTTCCTCGCCAGTGGGGGACCACCACATTCCAGTCATGCGCCCAAGTTCCTCAGCGGCAACGAAGTCAGCTAAACCCCAAGTGACATTATCGGCACCATCGTGGGCAATGACCCGCTCGTTGGAACCGTCACGAGCGCAGATTCGTACTTCCGTTCCGGTTGACCACATGATGTGGGCACCGTCAGGTGACATGTGTGGATCAATAATTGGCCCGGTCACTTCCAAGCAAACAAATGTGCCGGACTTTAGGTCACCGCTGTAGAGCTGACCCGAGAGGGCAAAAGTGACAAGATTTCCACTCTTGTCGACGCTGTAGGACGTGATGCCTGCGGTTGTTTCGCGCATGCGTTCGCGTCGGGCACGTTCCGCGGCAGGAACATCTTCAGATCCAGCGACCAAATCGCGGGCATCTGCCACTTTCCGCTCGATGTTTTTCACTGTGTCAAACACCCACAACGAATTCACCGCATCGCGACCATGCTCACTGCGCAAAAAGGTCACAACGGACACGTCGGCGTTGATGTGAAACGTTCGCGGTGCGCCAAGTTGGAAATTGCGAGTCGCTGCTTTTTGTCGTGGAAATGTCTCAGTCACATCGCAATCTTGCCACTATTTGCAACTCGATGGATGGTTGAGGGGTAAGCCCATGGCGTCTCGTATGGTTGACCTATGGATCGTCGCTTGTTACTCGTTCACGCCCACCCAGATGATGAAACCATCGGCTGCGGCGCCACTATGGCTAAGTACGTAGCCGAAGGTGCACATGTGACGCTGGTGACCTGCACACTCGGCGAAGAGGGCGAAGTTCTTGTTTCTGAGTTAGCCCATCTGGCGGCACAACACGAAGATCGTTTGGGTCAGCACCGTTACGACGAATTGGGACAGGCCATGGTTGCACTGGGTGTGACAGATTGGCGCCTGTTGGGCGGCGCTGGCACATTTCGCGATAGCGGAATGATTGGTACAGAGCCCAATGCTCGGCCCGATAATTTTTGGAATACGGATCTGCTTGAGGCAGCTCGTCATTTAGTAAAGATCATTCGTGAAGTTCGACCGCAGGTTCTGGTCACCTATGACGACTTTGGCGGTTATGGCCATCCTGATCACATTCAGGCTCACCGAGTAGCACACTATGCAACGTCCTTGGCTGAAGCTGCAAGTTTTGCTCCTGAACTTGGCGATGCGTGGGCAATCTCAAAAATTTACTGGACTGCATTTCCCGTCAGCGTTATGCGCGCAGGAATTGAAATGTTGAAGGCTGCAGGCGACGAATCGGGTTTCGCGGCCCAAGATCCAGACGATATTCCATATGCCTGTCCTGATGAATATGTGACGACCTACATTGACGGAAGTATTTTTGTTGAGCGCAAGACTGCCGCGCTTCGCGCACATGCAACTCAAATCAGTGCTGATGAAGGATTCTTTGCTCTGTCAAACAACCTCGGCGCAGAAGTCTTAGGCACTGAGTACTACCGTCTAGTTCGCGGCGTGAAGGCTGGCCCATTTGATGTCGATGGACACGAAACTGACCTTTTTGCTGGACTGGACATTTAGTGAGGAAACTTACCGCGCTACTTGCAGGTATGGCTGCTGGCTTTGGACTTGCCGTGCTTGCCGCATTTGTCCAAGCAGATCGCATTTATGTGTCAGGTCGTGTCATTCCATACGGAATGGTGCTGGCGACTTCGATGGTCATACTGTCAGCGCTATGGATGGCCCGTGCCTTTCATACTCGGCTGGCACCCGTGGGTTTAGTAAGTGTTTGGGTGGTCGTGACTTTCTATTTCGCGATGGCTCGGCCGGGTGCTGATCAAGTAATTTTCAAAACGTGGTATTCAACGACGTATTTATTCGTGACAGCCATTTTGGGTGGCATGGTGTGTTCACTTCCACCGATGGGACCAACTAAATCGCCGTTATACGAGCGAGTCACTCCTGAAATCGTGCACGACGAAACAATGATCGATGACTGAGTACAGCACTGAAGAATTAAGTTCTCGCCCTCGCTGGATTGCCTGGGTTGCAGGCGGACTTCTAGTCATCGTGGCGGGTTACGTGGCGCTCATCCTGAAGGCATCGGGGCATGTTCCACCTAGTACGAGCATTTCTGAGGTCGCAATTGGTGGTCTGTCCGCCGAACAAGCAAAGGACAAGTTGCAGAATGCCCTAGGCACGTTGGCAACTGCTCCTGTGGAGCTGAAAGTCAGTGACAAAAACGTGAGCCTTGATCCGGCCATTTCCGGTTTGAGCATTGACGTCAACGCGACTGTAGATTCACTGACAGCAAAAACAGCGAATCCAATTATCTTGATTAATCGTTTACGTGGGAACGTGGCAGCACACCTTGTCATCGTGATTGATGACAAAAAACTTGTAGCTGCAGTTCATGGCTTGGCTACAAACACCACGGTGGCAGCAATCGATCCGTCTATTGTCTTTACCGTTGGCCAAGGCACTGTCTCTGGCCAAGGCACTGTCTCTGGCCAAGGCACTGTCTCTGGCCAGGGCACTGTCGTTGCAGGCAAACCAGGCTTAGTCCTCGATGAGACAAAGACCGCGGAACTGATCCGCACTCGCTACATGAGTACAACGACTTCTGCAATAGATGTACCAGTCCAAGTCACTCAACCCAAGCCAACTTCGTTGGCAACTGAATACTTGGGGGCCGCTCTGTCGGCAGTGAGTGTGCCAGTTGCGGTCTCCATTGGCGGCGTCACAACGTCACTGACACCTGCACAATTGCAGGCAACAGTCTCATTCGCATACCAAGATGGAAAATTTGTTCCAGTTGTCGATGGTGAAAAACTTTATGCAATATTGAAAGAAGTGTCGGGCGCATTCCCCGCGGGGCCAATTGATGCAGCGTTCAAAATTGTGAACGGCAAGCCCGTCGTAGTTCCTGGTGTGGCTGGACAGGGTACAACTCCTGAAAAACTGGCGGCTTCAGTGGCAAGTGTCATCACGGATATGAACTCGCGCACTGTTGTCATTCCGCTGGCAATTGTTCAGCCTGACGTTACAACCGAACAGGCAAACGCACTTGGTATTACTGAAGTGCTGAGTACCTTCACTCAGCATTTCCCTTATGCGGCTTATCGCGTCCAAAACATCGGACAGGCAGCTAAATACCTCAATGGCACGGTTATCAAATCGGGTGAAACGTTTTCCATGAACGACACAGTGCATGAACGCACCGAGGCAAATGGTTACACCAAGGGATTCGTTATTGGTGGCGATGGACTGTTCCATGAAGATCTCGGCGGCGGTGTGTCAACGGCAACAACGGCGGTCTGGCATGCGGCGTTCTATGCAAACATGGTGCGCGTCGAGCAACGTGCGCACTCATTTTGGATTTCTCGTTACCAACCAGGCCTGGAAGCGACAGTTTCATGGGGGAGTTTGGATCTGAAATGGAAGAATCCAGAACAATCAGGTGTGCTGATTATGACCACGATGACAAATTCATCAATCACAGTCACCATGTATGGAACAAAGACCTTTGACAAAGTGGAATCACAGAGTTCGCTGCGGACAAAATACTCGGCATATAAAACAATCATCAGTACCGATCCCAAATGTATTGTCCAGCCTGGCGTCTACGGATTCAGTATTACCGTCACCCGCATTGTGACTAAAGCTGGAGCCGTTGCCTCCACTGAGCCATTTACAACTACATATGCGCCATCCACAAATGTCATTTGCCGAAAAGCCAGTCCACAGTCATCGCCCAAGCCGTCAGCAGCTAAATCCTGATCTGTGAAATGTAGGCAATTCTTACCTCGGTTGAGAAAAAGCGGACTCAATCGCGCAAATTCTTCTCACACGTTGTACGGTTAAGGGAAGCCGCGCAGAGTTGCGCACTGACATTGGAGGACCCGTGACCTACGTCATTACTCTGCCTTGCGTTGATCTCAAGGACAAGGCATGCGTTGAAGAGTGCCCAGTAGATTGCATCTACGAAGGCGATCGCATGATGTACATCCAAGCAGACGAATGCGTCGACTGTGGAGCATGCGAACCAGTGTGCCCGGTAGAAGCCATCTACTACGAAGACGATGTCCCTGCTGAGCAGGCTTCGTTTACTGCCGCCAATGTCGACTTTTTTGCAACTCTTGGTTCGCCAGGCGGTGCTGCCAAGACTGGCAAGACCAGCAATGATCCAGAATCTGTTGCTGCGCTTCCAACCCAAGAGCACTAATTGATTTCTCCGCTTGCCGATGGCCTGCCGGATTTTCCTTGGGACACGATTGCTGACGCGGCTAATCGTGCACGTTCACACTCGGACGGAATCGTAGATCTGTCTATTGGCACACCAATAGATGACAGCCCGCAGTTCATCCAAGAAGCACTGCGTCAGGCATCGAACGCTCCGGGCTATCCAACGGCAGCAGGCACCATTGAATTGCGAACGGCGTGGGCTGAGTGGGCTAATCGCATTCTCAGCGCACAGGTTACCGAAAAGCACATAGCTATTTCGATTGGCTCAAAAGAAATGGTTGCCCTTTTGCCATTTGCACTTGGCGTGGGACCCACACACACAATTGCGATTCCTGAATTGGCTTATCCCACGTATGCAGTTGGCGCGTTGATGATCGGTGCTACTTGTGTGACGTATCGTTCAGCCGCGGATATTCCTGACGGTGCAGATTTTGTTTGGATTAATACGCCGAGCAACCCAACTGGCGAAGTGCTTGATGTTGAGTCGCTTAAGGCAATCGTTGACAGAGCGCGGGAAATTCATGCCCCTGTGATCAGCGATGAGTGTTATGTGGAATTGGGTTGGACTGCAGATCCCGTTTCCGTTCTTGATCCACGTGTGAATGGTGGCGACCTCAGCGGCATCGCTGCATTGTTTTCGTTGTCAAAAAGATCAAACCTGGCGGGATATCGTTCAGGTGCCATGATTGGCGACGAACACTTGGTCAGCTCGGTAGTTGGATTTAGAAAGCATGCGGGGTTGCTCATGCCGTTCCCAGTGCAAGTGGCTAGCGTGGCTGCACTGAACGATGACGCGCATGTTGCCGAACAAAAAGTCCGATATTCTGCGCGGCGTGATGTACTTCACACGGCTCTTACATCGGCCGGATTCTCCATTCATCATTCGCAAGCGGGACTGTATTTGTGGGCCACTCGCGGCGACGACTGTCGCACTACGGTCGATCAACTCTCAGAATTGGGCATTTTGGTAGCCCCTGGAAGTTTCTATGGACCAGCCGGTGACAAGCATGTCCGTGTCGCGCTCACTGCTAGTGACGAACGAGTAGCCGCGGCAGCCCTGCGCCTGGCCGTTGGCTGAGATTTCCAGTTACCGCCTGTCGCTCAAGGCGGGTAAGTTGTAACCATGTCTGGAGCTACTCTTCACCACGATTCTGGCGACCTTCCCCTGAAGGAAGTTGCGGCAACAGTTGGTTCGTCGGCGTACGACATTTCGCCGCTGCTTAAAGAAACCGGTCATATCACACTTGATCCCGGATTCATGAACACGGCGTCATGCGAATCGAGTATTACCTACATCGATGGTGACCAAGGCATCTTGCGCTATCGCGGATACCCGATTGAACAGCTCGCCGAAGGAAGCACGTTCCTGGAGACATCGTATTTACTAATTTATGGCGAATTGCCAAGCCCAGTTCAGCTGGCGAAATTCCAAAATGACATAAGCCAACACACCATGGTGCACGAAGACTTGCGACGCTTCTTTGATGGTTTCCCTCGCGATGCTCACCCAATGCCGGTGCTCTCGAGTGCTGTGAGTGCGCTATCGACTTTTTACCAAGATTCACTTGATCCCTTTGACGAACGTCACGTTGAAATTTCGACTATTCGCTTAATGGCAAAGCTGCCAACACTCGCCGCATACGCGCACAAAAAGACAATCGGTCAGCCCTACATGTATCCCGACAACAGCCTCGGTTATGTGAGTAACTTCTTAAGCATGACTTTCGGTGTTCCGGCAGAAAAGTACATCGTTAACGAGGCTGTTGAAAAAGCGCTCGACATGTTGTTCATCCTGCATGCAGATCACGAACAGAATTGCTCAACTTCAACAGTGCGCATGGTTGGTTCGTCAAACGCAAACATGTTTGCATCCATCTCGGCAGGCATCAATGCGCTTTTTGGTCCGCTTCACGGTGGTGCTAATCAGGCAGTTTTGGAAATGCTCAAGGAGATTCACGCATCTGGTGAAGGTGTGGATCGCTTTATCGAGCGTGTTAAGAATCGCGAAGATGGAATTCGCCTAATGGGCTTTGGTCATCGCATTTACAAGAATTACGATCCGCGTGCTGCCATTGTGAAGAAGCATGCCTACGAAATTCTGAACATGCTCGGCGTGCAGGACCCGTTATTTGATATCGCACTTCGTCTTGAAGAAGTGGCTTTAACGGATCCATTCTTTATTGAGCGCAAGCTGTACCCGAACGTGGATTTCTACACTGGTTTGATTTACCGTGCGATTGGCTTCCCAACGCCTATGTTTACTGTGCTCTTTGCGCTTGGCCGTTTGCCAGGATGGATTGCGCAATGGCACGAGATGATCACTGATCCTGATACCAAAATTGGCCGTCCGCGCCAGGTTTATGTCGGCGCAGATTCACGCGACTACATCAAGATCGGCTCTCGCCAGAATTAATTTTTATGGAGCGCGTCGTTAAGACCACCCCATGAACCTTCGCGCTTAACAACTTCAAGGGCACCCGACACTGAATTACGTCGGTACAACAATCCGTTGGCACCTGAAAGCTCGCGCGCTTTGATAACTTCACCGTCTGGCAGTGTCACCTTTGAACCACCTGTGATGTAGCAACCGGCTTCAATGACACAGTTATCGCCCAGCGATATACCCACACCCGCATTTGCGCCGACAAGACACTTTTCGCCGATCGAGATAACTTCCTTACCGCCACCAGACAGTGTGCCCATAATGCTTGCGCCGCCACCAATGTCCGAACCGTCGCCCACAACAACACCAGCAGAAATACGTCCTTCCACCATGCTGGCGCCGAGTGTGCCGGCATTGAAGTTAACGAATCCTTCGTGCATGACTGTGGTTCCGCTAGCAAGGTGTGCGCCTAGGCGGACCCGGTCAGCATCAGCGATCCGAACACCGCTTGGAACGACGTAGTCAACCATGCGGGGAAATTTATCAACACCGTACACAGAAAGGTGCTTGCCAGCTGTGCGTGCATTCAATTGTGCCTGTGTGAGATTCTCAATTGAAATTGGTCCCAAATTGGTCCAGGCAACATTGGCAAGCAAGCCAAAAATTCCATCGAGATTGATTGTGCGGGGTTGAACTAATCGATGGGACAGCAAATGTAGGCGCAAATATGTGTCGGCAGAATCAATGGGTGCTGCACCAAGGTCGGCAATGACGGTTGTGATCAGCTGAACGCGCACGCCGCGAATGTCATCGATACCGGTGGCACGCTCAAGGCCTTCGGGGGCAGTTGGTGTCGTGCCTAAACCAGGGGCTGGGTACCACACGTCAAGTAGGACGTTTCCTGCATAGGTGGCAAGGCCAATTCCGGAGGCTGAATTCGCTGGAGTAGTCATTTTGCCTAATTTCCTTCGTGTTGCTGGCAGTCGCCACGATTAAGAACTTCCTACAGGACTACCGTAGTGCTGTGAGCCCTGTTGAGTTGAACCCAGCCGATGATGTCGTGGCCTTGACTGCCGCTTTGGTGCGTGCCGAGAGTGTTTCAGGCAATGAAGAGAGCCTGGCAGATGCCATTGAAGCGCTAGTGCGGGAGGTTCCTTGGCTTGAGGTATCTCGCTATAAAAACAATGTGATTGCCAAGACAAACCTTGGCCGAACTAGTCGAGTAATTTTGGCCGGGCATATTGACACTGTTCCTATCGCCGACAATCTTGTTGCAACCCTGATCAATGCAGGTGGCGCGCTCCCCAGCGACGGCACAGTCGTGACTGAAGATGTGCTTTATGGCTTGGGAAGTTGTGACATGAAGGGCGGAGTTGCCGTTGCACTTCGCGCCGCATTAACCGTGGCTGAACCAATCTTTGATGTGACCTATCTTTTTTACGAATGTGAAGAGGTGGACAGCTCACGTAACGGACTGACTCACATTTCCAAGGATCACCCCGATTGGCTTACTGCAGACATTGCGATCCTGCTTGAACCGTCAAATGCAAACATTGAAGCCGGCTGCCAAGGCACACTCCGTGCAGTCATCAAGACTTCAGGTATTCGGGCGCACAGTGCTCGTTCATGGATGGGAGACAATGCGATACATGGCCTTGCCGATGCCATCGCACGTCTGAATGTGTACGAGCCCAAGGTTGTATTGGTAGAGGGCCTTGAATATCGCGAAGGTTTAAATGCGGTAGGAATCTCGGGCGGAGTAGCAGGAAATATCATTCCTGATCAAGCCACACTCGAAGTGAACTACCGCTACGCACCGAGCACTTCTGCGGCCCAAGCTGAAGCGCATGTGCGCGAAGTTTTCGCTGGGTACCTCGTGGAATTTGTTGACAATGCTGCTGGCGCATTGCCGGGACTTGAGCGTGAAGCTCTGCAGAGTTTGGTTGCCAAAGTTGATGGCAAGGTTGCACCTAAATTTGGTTGGACTGACGTGGCGCGCTTCTCGGCGATGGGTGTACCTGCGGTCAACATGGGTCCGGGCGATCCAAGTTTGGCGCACTCGCGTAATGAGCATGTCCCAGTGTCACAACTCGTTCGGTGTGAGGCGCTGATTCTGTCCTGGCTGCGCGGGTAACTCAAGCCCCACTTCGCCATTCCTTACTTCGGGGTACCGTTGAGGTATGAGTAACCAGCCACAAATTCACCGTGAAGGCGCGGTTCTGCGCAAGGGACATGCCCGTAAGTCAGGCACCACCGATCAGCGCCTACTGGATAGCCATGGCCCGTCTGATTGGGTGCATGAAGACCCGTGGCGCGTGATGCGCATTCAAGCTGAATTTGTCAATGGGTTTGGTGCGTTAGCTGAACTGGGACCTGCATTCAGTATTTTTGGAAGCGCTCGGACACCTTCTGATAGCCCCGAATACGCCCAGGCCGAACAACTAGCGTGCCGACTATCTGACTTGGGCTACAACGTCATCACTGGCGGCGGTCCTGGAATCATGGAAGCTGCAAATAAGGGATGTTTTGCCGGTCCGGGAATTTCAGTAGGACTAGGTATCGAGCTGCCCTTCGAACAATCGGTTAATGAGTATGTGGAATTAGCGATCGACTTCCGCTATTTCTTCGCCCGAAAAACTATGTTCATTAAATACTCACAGGGCTTCGTAGTTTTCCCGGGTGGATATGGCACCCTCGATGAACTATTTGAAGCACTAACTTTGGTACAAACCCAAAAGGTGACATCGTTCCCAGTCATTTTGATGGGCACAACTTATTGGGGACCACTCATTCAATGGCTTCGCGATACGGTTGCCGCAGAAGGCAAAGTGTCCATTAAGGATCTCGATATGATTTACGTCAGCGATGACATCGATGAAGTTGTAGAAATTTTGTTGAGTGCCGAAGCGAAGCGCAAGTCTCTAGTGAATGAGTTTGGAATGATCAAGAACACAGAAGGTAGCACACAGTGACTACCGCTCATGTTGAATTGCATGTTGATGTCCAGGTACCTGCTCAAATGGTCTGGGATGCGATCGTGGACTGGCCAAGTCAAGGCAAGTGGATGCTTGGCACAAAGGTCTGGCCAGTTAATGGTGATGGAACCGGGGTTGGCGGACAGATCGAAGCGTTTACTGGAATCTGGAAAATAGGCTTCCTCGACACCATGACGATTACCGCGTGGGAGCCACCATTGCGCTGCGACGTTCTGCATACGGGTCGGGTGGTACGCGGGACGGGAACTTTCGTGGTGGTCCCCCTGGGCGAGCATTCTTGTCGGTTCGAATGGAGTGAGGATTTGGATCTTCCGTTGGGTGTGCTGGGCAAGTTAGGGTTTGCCATCACTCGTCCAGCCTTTGAATTCGGGGTCCAAAAGTCGCTGAATAAGTTTGCGCACATGTTGGAGTCGGGGACTAGCTAGAAAAGTCCCATTTTGTGGACTTCAGGCTATGGAAAAGCCCTTTATTTGCAGTCTTTTCTGCAGTTATCCGGATTTCGTAACCACACCAATATGCGGGATAATAGTAATCACATAATTTGTACGATGAAAGAGGACCGAACATGGCGGCAATGAAGCCTCGCACCGGTGACGGCCCAATGGAATGCCCTAAGGAAGGCCGTGGCTACGTGCTACGTGTGCCTCTCGAAGGTGGCGGACGTTTGGTAGTTGAGTTGAATGCTCAGGAAGTTAAAGATTTAGGCGCAGTGTTGAAGGATACTGTCGCTGGAATGCCGAAGAAATAACGTTTCGAAGAAATTTGAATAAGTAAGCGGATGACCAACTGGTCATCCGCTTACTTATTGTTGAAGCTTTATCGTTTGCTGGCTACGAGTAGTCCGCCGCCGACAGCAAGCAGGGTTGCGTGTAGTCGTTCGTCTTCGTGTATTTCATTGAGCGCTCCACGGAGTGCGACTGTTTCTGGATCACGTTGTGCTGGGTCAGCAAGCTTGTCATTCCACAGCGCACGGTCAATGATCAATAAACCACCTTTGCGCAAAAGCAGCACGGCACGTTCAATGTGAGCACTGAGTTCGAGCGGACGTGGGCTGATGAACACAATGTCGTAGGCATCTTCGGTAAGGCGGTCAAGGACTTCTTCACTTCGTCCGTTAATGAGTCGGACTCGGTTTGGATTAATTCCCGCCTGGGCTACTGCATCTTTGGCAATGAGTTGGAATTCATTTTCGACATCGACGCTTGTTAGTACGCCGTCGGGATGCATACCTTCGAGTAGCCATAGTGCCGAGACTCCAGCTCCTGTGCCAATTTCAACTACAGTGCGCGCATCTACCGTGGTAGCCAGTGTGCGCAAGACCGCTCCGACGCCTTCACTGACTGCAACGCAGCCAACCTCAGCTGCGCGGGCGCGGGCGGTGGCGCGGATTTCGTTCTCGCCAGCCCAGTGTTCAGCGAACTCGCTGGATGCGCGGTGTATTGCCAGAATGCGTGGATCAGTCGGTGCCATGTAAGTAGCGTACGGCTCATGTTCGGATTATGTGAAGATACGTCCCCCTGGATGGCACCTTGCCAAAATTAGCCCACAATAGAATCACTGATAGTGAGAACCTCGAAAGGTCTTGGGATGTCTGATACACCTGAATTTCCATCTGCGGATGCGATGTCGACTAGCCAACCAGAATCGCCTATCGCTGTGCCTGTGAGTGAGCCTCCGGCACCTGTTTTCGCCGATGTGCCTCAGTCAGCACCAACAGATTTGGGGTCGGCTGACTTCCTGATTGTGGGTTCAACACCAGCACCTACCCCGACCCAGCCTGAGTTGCCCTTGCCGTATGAGCCACCAACATGGGTCTTTCCCGTTGGTCCAACTAGTCCGTCGGCTTCGTCATCGACGAAGTCAGGTAACGCAGTTCGTAACGGAATAATTGCTGGCGTAATCAGTGGTCTTTTGTCAGGCTTTGGCGGCTACGCAATTTCCACACAAATGCACTCTGGCCAAGGTTCAATTTCGCTACCGGCCGTTCCTGGCGATACGTCACCTCGAGCCGATAATTCCATTGCCGGTCTAGCTGCAAAGGTGTTGCCGACTGTGGTGTCAATCGATGTTGCTTCGGGAACTTCCGAAGGAACAGGATCAGGTTTTGTGATTCGTACAGACGCAAAGCAATCTTTCATTCTGACAAACAACCATGTGGCAACCGGCGCTGGTGCAGGTTCGACAATCACGGTTCAGTTCCAAGATCAGTCAACGGAGATCGCAACAATTGTTGGAAGAGATACTTCGTACGACCTTGCTGTCTTGAAGGTCAATCGTGGAAACCTTCCCGTGGCGGTACTCGGAAACTCTGATGATGTTGTCGTTGGCGATGCAACTATCGCAATCGGTTCGCCGCTGGGTCTTACTGGCACTGTAACGAGCGGAATTGTGTCGGCACTAAATCGTCCAGTGACTGCGGGTGAAAGTGGTAACAGTTCTTCGTTTATCAACGCAATTCAAACTGATGCTGCCATCAATCCGGGTAACTCGGGTGGACCGCTGATTAATGCTGCCGGACAAGTAATCGGAATTAATTCGGCGATTGCAACCCTTGGGCAACACACAATGGGTTCACAATCGGGAAGTATCGGTTTAGGATTCTCAATCCCTATCAACCAAGCTAAGCGCGTTGCTGAGGAATTGATGAGTACGGGTCATGCAACTCACGCCATCATTGGTGTGCAACTCGACATGGGCTACGCCGGACGTGGCGCAATGGTCCAGGAAGTAACACCTGGTGGGCCGGCCTCGACAACCGATCTCAAGCCTGGCTATGTCGTCACCGCCATCGACGGCGTTAAGGTCGCCAATGGTACTGAGTTGGTTGTGCGCATCCGCTCACACGTTCCTGGTGACACCGTGACGTTGTCTCG
>Ga0114964_10001303_pt1 | contig 18317 bp, 13 predicted proteins | sample C_131016_MF_Meta_FD_92638 | JGI IMG/M metagenome (GOLD analysis project Ga0114964, IMG submission 92638) | Freshwater microbial communities from Lake Croche, Canada to study carbon cycling - C_131016_MF_MetaG | ecosystem: Environmental > Aquatic > Freshwater > Lake | place: Lake Croche, Canada... | reverse complement strand
AGATGGAAGCCGAAGGAACGCGCTTCCGTCCAGGAGTAAATGTTGGTGTCGATCTCACTGGCGCTCAGTTACGTACAAAATACGATGCAATAGTTCTCTCAGTCGGTGCAACCCAATGGCGCGATCTTCCAATTCCGGGTCGCGAAAATAAAGGTATCTATCAGGCGATGGAATTTCTGCCGTGGGGTAATAAGCAAGCTCTAGGCGAAGTAGAGGTTCCACCTATTAACGTTGCAGGAAAACATGTCGTCATTCTTGGTGGCGGCGATACCGGCGCTGATTGCTTAGGCACTTCTGTGCGTCAAGGTGCTGCAAGTGTTACTCAACTTGAAATCATGCCTCGTCCAACAGATGAACGACCTTCATCACAGCCGTGGCCTACCTATCCGATGATTTACCGAGTATCTAGTGCGCATGAAGAACTCGACAATCGCGTCTTTGCAGTGAGCACTCAAGAGTTCGTAGGCGATGGCAATGGCAACCTCAAGGGGATAAAAATTGTCGAGACAAAGTTTGAAAATGGAAAATTCGAACCTGTTGCAGGCACCGAGAAAGAAATCCCTGCAGACTTTGTCTTTTTAGCGATGGGCTTCACAGGTGCTGAAAAGTCAGCGCTTGTTGATCAGCTTGAAGTTGCACTCGATGAACGTGGCAATATCAAGAGAGATGAAAATTTCCAATCTTCAGAAGAAGGAATTTTCGTTGCAGGAGACGCGGGCCGTGGCCAATCACTTATTGTCTGGGCAATTGCAGAAGGTCGGTCTGCTGCGGCCGCAGTCGACCGATATCTGTCGGGAGAGTCACAACTTCCTTCACCGATCGAGCCAACAACTCGTTCGCTCATGGTTTAGAACTCGTTAGTAATCACCCACCACAGATAAGGTAGTTATATGCGCCGCGCCAAAATAGTTTGCACGATGGGTCCTGCAGTCGAGTCTCCTGAAAAAGTGAAGGAGCTCATCGCAGCAGGAATGAATATGGCGCGCCTCAATCTTTCTCACGGTTCTTATGAAGAGCATCAAGCGCGTCTTGATCAAGTACGCGCAGCTGCAAAAGCAGCCGGAGTACCAGTAGCCATTCTTGTGGATTTACAGGGACCAAAGATTCGTTTAGCTCGTTTTGAAAATGGTCCTCACGAACTTGCTCGTGGAGATATCTTCACAATCACAACTGATGAAATTGCGGGAACAAAAGAGCGAGTCGGAACTACTTATAAAGGTTTACCGGGGGATTGCAAGGCAGGTGATCGCATTCTTATCGATGACGGAAAAGTTACCGTTGAAGTTATCGAAGTAAAGGGTAATGACGTCATTACCAAGTGCATCGAGCCCGGGGCTGTGAGCAATAACAAGGGTATTAACTTGCCTGGCGTTGCAGTCTCGGTGCCTGCTATGTCTGAAAAAGATGAAGAGGATCTTCGCTGGGGATTACGTGCCGGTGCTGATTTCATCGCGCTCTCATTTGTAAGAAACGCAGCTGACATTAAAGATGTCCACGCAATTATGGATGAAGTTGGAATCCGTGTCCCTGTTATTGCAAAGATTGAAAAGCCTCAAGCCGTTGCAAATCTCGATGAAATCGTTAGCGCCTTCGATGGCATCATGGTTGCTCGTGGAGATTTAGGTGTTGAACTACCGATTGAAGATGTTCCCATGGTGCAAAAGCGTTGCGTTGAACTTGCACGCGATGCTGCAAAGCCAGTCATTGTTGCTACTCAAATGCTCGATTCAATGATTACAAATTCAAGCCCAACTCGCGCCGAAGCAACAGACTGTGCAAACGCGGTACTTGATGGCGCCGACGCTCTGATGCTTTCAGGTGAAACATCAGTAGGTGCATTTGCAATCGAAGCTGTGAAGACGATGGCCCGAATTATCGAGCGCACGGAAGAACTTGGCCTCGATCGCATTCGTCCGCTGATGAACCAACCTCGCACAAAAGGTGGCGCAATTACCAAAGCAGCTGCAGAAGTTGGCGCAATTGTCGGCGCTAAATTCCTTGTGACATTTACACAATCCGGTGATTCAGCACGTCGTATTTCACGTTTGCGTTCACCAATTCCAATTATTGCAATCACTCCCGATGAAGGTACATACAACAGACTCGCACTTTCATGGGGCGTTGAGCCACTCGTTACGCCGATGGTCAAGCACACCGATGAGATGGTGTTGCAAGCAGACAAGATGATCCTTGAAAATAAGCGCGCCAAAGAAGGCGAGCTCGTGATGATTGTTGCTGGTTCACCTCCGGGCATTCCTGGTTCAACAAATGCAATGCGCGTACACAAGGTTGGCGACGCTGTTAATGGCGTAGTTGCCGCGTATCGCTAACTCCTTCCTTACTTCACCAGCCTTTTCTCATATCTGCGATATTGCTTTAGGATTATGGGCACGCCTCGGTACTCCAACGGTAGAGAGGGCAGTCTCAAACACTGCATAGTGTCGGTTCGAATCCGACTCGAGGCACATGAGCAATGAAGCTACACCCAAGTCTCCTGTGCGCATCCTTGTCGCAGAAGATGAAGCTCTCATTCGCATGGATCTCATTGAGATGCTTCAGGAAGCCGGATACGAAGTTGTTGCGCAAGCTAGCAATGGAGAAGAAGCGATTGCTCTTGCAACAGAACATCAACCAGATTTAGCGATACTCGATGTGAAGATGCCAATTCTTGATGGAATTTCAGCTGCTGAAAAAATCATCTCGATAGCGCCCGTATTGATGTTGACTGCATTTAGTCAACGAGAATTAGTAGACCGAGCTCGTGATGCTGGCGTCATGGCATATGTCGTGAAGCCATTTACCATCGGAGATTTGATACCTGCAATTGAGATTGCAATTAGTAGACATACGCAGATGCGTTCGCTTGCCGAAGAAGTTGCAGACCTTCATGAACGACTTGAAACTCGTAAAGTAATCGACCGTGCAAAAGGGATTTTGATGAAAGCCCTAAATCTCTCCGAACCCGAAGCATTTTCATGGATTCAAAGAGCTGCGATGGATAGGCGGCTGACCATGAAAGAGGTCGCTCAGGCCGTTATTTCACCTGAAGCAGCCCTCGACAAGTAGTCCTACATTCTCGTGATTTTGTAATACAAAAGTAACCTGCCAAGCGGGGGATTTCACCATTCTGCCTTGTCTGAAGGGCGGGTTGAGCGTTACTCTTGCGGCTTCCCTGTCCCGGGACACAGTAATAAAAAAACAGGAAGGCAATACATGAATAAGAAAATCGTTAGCGGTTTCGCAATTGCCGCTGCTGCAACTCTTGCACTAGGTGCAGTTGTAACAGCTCCAGCGAACGCTGCTGCAAAGAAGGAAGTAACACTTGCATTCGAAGGACCACTTTCAGGTCCATATGCAGGTCTTGGTAAGGATCAGCACCCTGGCGTTGAATACGCTATTGCTCTCTACAATGCTAAGAACCCAGCAGTTAAGGTAAAGCTCATCGACGCTGATACCGAGTGCAGCGGATCTAAGGCAGCAACAGTTGCTCCAGGCGTTGCAGCTAACAAGGCAGTCATCGGCGTTATCGGAACATCATGTTCTGGTGAAGCTCGTAACTCATTCCCTTCATACAAGTCAGCTGGCCTCACAATGGTCGCACCATCAGCATCAGCTGTTGACCTTACAAATCCAAAGGCTGCTTCAAACGGATTCCCAATCTTCCACCGCGTTTTGGTGAACGATGCAATCCAGGGTCCAGCGCTTGCTCGCTGGGCTGCAAAGGGAATTACTGCTCCTAAGTACTTCTTGATTGACGATATGTCAACATACGGAGAGCCACTTATCAAGACTGGTGTAACACCAACAGCTAAGAAACTTGGCACAATCGTTGGAACAGACTCAGTCGCACAAGGAACAACTGATTTCTCTTCAGTAGTTTCAAAGGTTAAGTCATCAGGCGCAACAGTAGTTATCTACGGTGGTTACGATTCTGATGCAGCACCACTATTCAAGCAACTACGTACTGGTGGTTACACCGGCGTACTAGCTGGTGGCGATGGAGTTCTTACTTCAGAGTTCCCAGGTCTTGCAGGAACTGCATCTGAAGGCTCACGTTTGACTGCTGGAAGTACTCCATTTGAAACAATCCTTTCAAAGGATGAAATGGCTAACTTCACAAAGATCACAGGAGCCAAGGTTCCTGGTCTTTATGCAGATACTGCATATGCTGCGGCAAACGTCTTCCTACAGTGCATCACTGAAGGTGCGACAACTCGTCCAGCTATCCAGAAGTGCGTTAACAACGGTACTTTCATGCAAGCTAACGGAGATAAGTTCAAGTTCGATCGCTACGGCGATCCAACAACTGCATCTTCAGTTGGTGGTTATATCGTGAAGGCTGGAAAGACAGTCTTCGACGCAATTGCATAATTTGAGTTTATTTTTCTAAACTCGTATTTTGCTTGATGGGTGGCTATCCTTATGAGAAATCATGGGGATAGCCACCTTGCATCACCTTCAACTTTTCACTGATACAGAACGGTAAAAATGAATTTTTCTGTAATACAAAACCAGTTCCCATCCCTGCTACTTCAAGGCCTGGCTCTCGGTTTGATTTATGCTCTCGTATCCTTGGGATACACAATGGTGTACGGCGTACTTCGCCTCATTAACTTCGCAAATTCAGAAGTTTTTATGATTGGCACCTTTACAACTCTCTATATTGAGACAAATGTTCTTGGATATACAAATCTCTCGAAATCCATTCATGGCGCAAAGCTGTGGGGTTCCTTGCTTTTAGCTTTGGTAGCTTCCATGTTGGTATCTGCTGTAGTCGCAGTAATTGTGGAACTTGTCGCTTACCGGCGTCTACGCGCAAAAGGCGCAAACCGCCTCGCCTCACTGATCTCCGCCATTGGCGTATCGATTGTTCTCTTTGAGGCTATGGGAATTGTTACTGGATCCAGGCCTAAGTCAGCACCACGCTTACTGGATAAGTGGAGCTTTGGGTCTATCGGAGGCGCAGATTTCCGAATCGACACGATGCTCACCATCATTATCCCGATAGTCATCTTCTTTATTCTCAATCGTTTCGTGACAAATACCCGCCTTGGAAAATCAATTAGAGCGGTATCTATGTCAGAAGAGAACTCGAAGTTGATGGGAATCAATATTGACCGAGTTATTACCCTCACCTTCATCATCGGCGGTCTCACAACTGGCGCCGCTGCATTCCTCTTTATGACGGTTTACGAAAATACAGTCTTCAACATCGGCTTTAATATCGGAATCGCGGCATTTACCGCTGCAGTGCTTGGTGGAATCGGAAATCTTAAAGGCGCCTTCTATGGAGGAATTGCACTGGGCCTGATGGAGCAATTTGCCTCAGCGGTGATTGGTTCTCAATGGAAAGCAGTGACTGTCTTTATCGTTTTAGTAGTAGTTCTTCTATTTAAACCTAACGGCCTCTTTGGTGAAGCTGTTCAGCAGACTAGGACATGATGATGGCTAACCTTAAGAATCTAAATCTTCGCGATTTTGGTGCCGATATCTGGGCAGGATGGAATCGTGCGAGTCGAGTTGCCTTCGTGCTGTTCTTTATTGCACTCATTGCTCTTCTGCCATTTGCACCATCTTTTGGTCTAACGAGTTTTCTCAATACACCCATCGCTTCATATATTGATGTGCTGGTCTTTCCTGTAGGAATGTTTGTCCTGATGGCCCTGGGCCTCAATATTGTTGTTGGAAAGTCAGGTTTGCTCGATTTAGGTTATGTAGCATTCTTTGCAATCGGTGCCTATAGCCAAGCAATTCTTTCAACGCTATACGGATGGAACACTTGGACAGTTCTTCCGGTAGGAATGGGCCTGGCGATGATTTCTGGCGTGATCCTTGGATTGCCGGCACTTCGTCTCCGAGGTGACTACCTAGCAATCATCACACTCGGCTTTGGTGAAATTGTTCGTATTATTGCGGTGAATATCAGTATCACTGGTGGCCCTAACGGCCTTCCTGGAATTCCAAACCCACCCGATGTACTTGGTGTGAAGTTTGACCTCATGCACTCTCGAAACTTCTTCTACTTAGTTCTCATTTTGATTCTATTAACAATATGGATGGTCCGCAGATTTACCATTCGACGTCCTGGCCGAGCATGGGAAGCAATCCGTCAGGATGAAGATGTTGCATCGCTGATGGGTGTTAATACCTTGGTCTACAAACTCTGGTCATTTGTTATTGGTGCAGCAGTGGGTGGCGCAGCCGGCGTGGTCTATGCATCGAAGATCATGGTTATTTCACCTGATATGTTCAAATTCGAGGTTTCAATTCTCATTCTTGCATGCGTAGTCTTTGGTGGAATTGGAAATATTTGGGGAGTAATCCTCGGAGCTGCAGTGCTTGCCTATATTCCGGAACGTATCCGATTCCTTACAGAAGCTCGTCAACTTGTTTTTGGAGTCGTATTGATTATCATGATGAATTTACGACCAGATGGCCTCTTGCCACGCAAGAAGCGCGAAAAGATTACAGAGAAGGGTGCAAAGTAGATGTCTGAGAAACTTCTCGAACTCAAAAACGCCACAATTAAATTTGGCGGAGTTACTGCACTCAATGAAGTAAATTTTCATGTCAATAAAGGTGAAATTTGCGCCTTGATAGGTCCAAATGGCGCAGGTAAGACAACTGTCTTTAACGTTGTGACAGGTGTTTATCCATTAACTTCGGGAGAAATCCTTTTTAAGGGCGAAAATCTCAAAGGCAAGAAGCGCCACCAGATTACTAAGTCTGGTCTCGCTCGCACCTTCCAGAACGTTCGCCTCTTTGGAGATATGACAGCGCTTGAAAATGTTATTACAGCCACAGATGTTCATAAAAAGACTGGACTCATCGCTGCTCTTTTCGGAACTCCGCTTAATCGCAAGGAAGAACGCGAAAGCAAAGAGCGCGCACATGAGCTTCTAGCATTTATGGGCATTGACCATCGCGCAGATCAATTGGCTAAGAATCTTCCCTACGGAGATCAGCGCCGACTTGAGATTGCACGTGCACTCGGTACCGAGCCACAACTCTTATTGCTTGATGAACCAGCAGCAGGATTTAACCCTGCTGAGAAGGTAGAGCTTGCAAATCTCATTCGAAAGATTCGCGATAAGGGATACACCGTGCTGCTCATCGAGCACGATATGTCCTTGATTATGGGAATTTCAGATCGTGTAGCTGTTCTCGACTTCGGTCAGAAGATTGCGGACGATTTGCCTTCAGTTGTTCAAAATGACCCTCGTGTAATCGAGGCTTACCTAGGAGTGCCTGCAGATGCGTCTTGAAATTAAAGATCTTCGCGTTCACTACGGCAAGATTGAAGCGATTAAAGGTGTTTCAGTTGTCGTAAATCAAGGCGAAATCGTCACGCTCATCGGTGCAAACGGTGCTGGTAAGACAACGATTCTTAAGACAATTTCTGGTCTGCGCCCGGTATCAAGTGGATCAATTACATTTGATGGCGTTGATATCAATAAAGTTCCTGCGCATAAGCGTGTAGACCTTGGTATCTCACAAGTCCCCGAAGGTCGCGGAATTTTCCCAGGCATGACAGTTCTTGAAAATCTCGAGATGGGTAAGTTCAATCGAAAAGATCGTAAAGATGAGATGGAAGAAGATCTCGATCGCGTCTACACCTTGTTCCCTCGTTTGAAAGAACGTGCAACTCAAGCAGGTGGAACGCTATCTGGTGGAGAACAGCAGATGCTTGCTATGGGACGCGCTCTCATGGCTCGACCAAAAGTTTTGCTTCTCGATGAACCATCTATGGGTCTTGCTCCTCAGATGATTGCAAATATCTTCCGTATCATCACCGAAATCAATAAGCAGGGTGTAACGATTCTCCTCGTTGAGCAGAATGCGCAACAAGCGCTACAACGTGCGCACCGTGCATACATTCTTGAAACCGGAAATGTTACAAAAGAGGCAGCTGCATCAGATCTACTTAATGATCCAGCTGTTCGTGAGGCTTATCTTGGAACTGGTGCTCACTAAGTAATTTAAGAATTAAGAATGAGGCAGGTTATGCGAGCGGTACATGTTCGCTGACCTGCCTCGTTTGTTATTACGATTTCATAGACACATAAGGTGCGCCCCAAAGAGATAGGCGTTGCAACTGCTGTCACCCATCCACTCGTTGCTGATTTGTGGTGAGTTGCGTTGATATCGACACCAACAATTTTGCGATCAGGACCTGCATGTAACTGCGTTCCGATTGATCCAAGTGATTCAGCTAAAACGACATTTGCGCCACCATGCAGCAATCCCATTGGTTGTGTATTTCCTTCGACTGGCATGCGAGCAACAAGGCGTTCGGGAGAGACTTCCAGCATCTCAATACCCATCTTGATATCGAGGGCGCCTTGTCCACGTTCTTTGATGATTGCTAGGTAATCTGGTTGCGTCATAGTTGCGCAGTTTATATCTAAGATGAGCACTATGACCACGAAGAGATTACTTCTCATTGATGGTCATTCCATGGCGTATCGAGCCTTTTTCGCTCTGCCAGCCGAGAATTTCACAACAGCGCAAGGCCAGCACACCAATGCCATATATGGTTTTGCAACCATGCTCATCTCACTTCTGAAGGATGAGAAACCGACTCACGTCGCCGTCGCCTTTGATGTCTCTCGTAAGACTTTCCGAACTGAGTTATTTCCAGAATATAAAGCTAACCGAGCTAAGACCCCAGATGAATTTAGATCTCAGATGTCATATCTGCATGAGCTTGTTAAAGGTTTCGGCATTAGCCAATTCGAAATCGAAGGTTATGAAGCAGATGACATCATCGCGACCATCACCAAACGTGCAGAGAAAGAGGGTGCTGAAGTTCTCATATGTACCGGCGACCGAGATAGTTTCCAATTAGTCACAGATAAGACAACTGTGCTCTATCCAAAGCGCGGTGTGAGCGAGATGGCGCGAATGACGCCCGATGCCGTTCAAGAAAAGTATGGAATGAGTCCTGATCAATACCCAGACTTTGCTGCTCTTCGTGGAGATCCCAGTGATAACTTGCCATCAATTCCTGGCGTTGGTGAAAAGACTGCTGCGAAATGGATTGTTGAATATGGTTCACTGAAAGAGTTGCTGGCAAAGGTAGAGACTGTGCCCGGAAAAGTCGGTGAATCACTGCGTGCAAATATCGAAAATGTTCAACGCAACCGTGAACTTACCCAATTGATACATGACGCACCGATGGATTTCTCAATCGACGCACTTTCCTGGAGCGGTTTTGCCGAATCTGATCTCACCGCACTCTTTGAACAGTTGGAATTCCGGACCTTAAAAGATCGCCTTAAAGTGATTTCCTCTGGCAAGGAAGTAAAGAAGGAGAAGGCAGTTGAACCAGAGTTTTCACTCTTTGGGTCAGATATCGAATCTGCGGTGCTATCGCCACAAGAGTTAACGAAGAAGATTTCAACACATACCGGACCAATCTCTATCTCCTACGAGTTACTTGATGATCACCTGCACCGATACGCAGTTGCGTTCTCCAAAAGTTCTGCATTTCTGGTGCATTCCTCCGAAATGGGGGATTGGGCTGCGAATCCTGCAGTAGAAAAGATTGCACACGACGCAAAGGCTGTTGCACGAGAAAATGGATTATCAGGAGTCATCTTTGATACCGCACTTGCTGCGTATCTTGTAAACCCAGGTGTTCGCGCCCAAGAAGTTTCAGATTTGCTCGAGCGATGGGGAGATGGAAGTCAGCTTGATCAGAGTTCACCGGAGCAACTTCTTCTCACAACTGCATGTGCACTCTTCGGTCTGCGCGATTCACTCACAAAAGAACTTGCCGATAGAGCGCTGACTGATCTATATACAAAACTCGAACTTCCGATTGCTGACCTTCTGGCAATTATGGAAAGCCGTGGAATTAGCGTAGATAAGAAAGCCCTCGAATCACTTGCTACTTTCTTTGATGGTGAAGTCGCACGAGAAACAAAGGTCGCACACGATGCCGCCGGCCACGAATTTAATGTGGCATCACCCAAGCAATTACAAGTTGTGCTCTTTGACGAGCTCGGTCTTCCTAAGACTAAGAAGATTAAAACCGGCTTTACCACCGATGCGGAGGCTCTGACGTGGCTCTTTGAAAAGACTGCGCATCCTGTTCTTGCTGCATTGCTTCGAATTCGCGAAACAAAGAAATTGGCAACAACTATTGAAGGGCTGCTTGTTGAAATTCAAAAAGATAAGCGAATCCATACCCATTTTGCGCAGACAGTTGCTGCAACTGGACGACTCTCTTCGGTTGGTCCAAACCTTCAGAATATTCCGGTGCGCACTGAAGAGGGTCGAAAGATACGTGAATGCTTTATCGCAGGTACTGGCTTTGATGCGCTACTGACTGCTGATTACAGTCAGATTGAAATGCGCATCATGGCTCACTTATCCAATGATGAGCACCTTCTTGCAGCTTTTGAATCTGGTGAAGATTTACACGCAACTGTTGCTGCCGAAGTATTTGGCGTAAAGGCAACGGATGTTGATCCCGAGATGCGCAGGCAAATCAAGGCAATGTCATATGGACTTGCCTATGGGTTGAGTTCGTATGGGTTAGCTGCGCAATTAGATCTGACTCCACCGGCTGCGCAAGATTTGATGGATCGATACTTCCAACGTTTTGGTGGAATTCGTGATTATCTAAAGACCGTCGTAGAAGATGCTCGCAAAGTTGGATACACCGAAACCGTCATGGGTCGCAGGCGTTATCTACCTGATTTACTGCACGATAATCGCCAGCGCCGTGAAGTGGCAGAACGGATGGCGCTTAACGCACCAATACAAGGATCAGCAGCTGACATCATCAAGCAAGCCATGCTCAATGTACAAGGGGCACTCGTTGCTGGAAAATTTACTTCGCGACTGCTGCTGCAGGTACACGATGAATTAATACTTGAAGTAGTCAACGATGAAATTGAAAGTGTTTCAGAGCTTGTGCGCCTCCAGATGGGAAGTGCTTTTCCACTTAAAGCTCCACTTGATGTGTCAGTAGGTGTCGGCAAGAGTTGGAACGAAGCTGCTCACTAGCGAGTATCGGCCGCATCACCCTTAAATCAATCCTTGCGCTGCAGATCTATGCGGGGATTTGCTTGCAATTCACCCCCACGCGTACTCTTTGCCCTCCGGTATGCAAATGTCGGAAACAACTTAATAGTCCTATCCCTACTACTTTCTATCCCTACGGAGCATCTTGACTACTCAAATAGCAGTAAATGACATTGGTTCAGCGGAAGATTTCTTAGCCGCAATCGAAGGAACAATCAGAAATTTCAGCGACGGAGATCTCGTCGAAGGTACAGTTGTACAAATTGATCGCGAAGAAGTTCTCCTTGATGTCGGTTATAAGACAGAAGGCGTAATTCCAGCACGCGAACTTTCAATCCGCCACGATGCAGATCCAAATGACATCGTAAAGGTCGGAGATCGAGTAGAAGCTCTTGTTCTTCAGAAGGAAGATAAAGAAGGCCGCCTAATCCTCTCTAAGAAGCGTGCTCAGTACGAGCGTGCATGGGGAGAAATCGAAGGCAAAAAGGAACGCGATGAAGTTGTCATCGGAACAGTTATTGAAGTTGTTAAGGGTGGACTCATCGTCGACATCGGATTGCGCGGCTTCTTGCCAGCATCACTGGTTGAAATGCGTCGCGTTCGTGACCTCACTCCTTACATTGGTAAGCAAGTTGAAGCTCGCATTATCGAACTTGATAAGAACCGTAACAACGTTGTACTTTCACGTCGTGCATTCCTCGAGCAGACACAATCTCAGTCACGCACTGAGTTCCTTAACCAGCTCCAAAAGGGCCAGGTTCGCACAGGTGTTGTTTCATCAATCGTTAACTTCGGTGCATTCGTTGATCTTGGTGGCGTAGATGGTCTCGTTCACGTTTCTGAGCTCTCTTGGAAGCACATTGATCATCCAGGTGAAGTTGTTGAAGTTGGAGATGAAGTAACTGTTGAAGTTCTCGAAGTTGATTTCGAGCGCGAGCGTGTATCACTCTCACTCAAGGCGACACAGGAAGATCCTTGGCAAGCATTTGCTCGCACTCACACAATCAACACAGTTGTGCCAGGTGTCGTAACAAAGCTAGTTCCATTCGGAGCGTTCATCCGCGTTCACGAAGGAATTGAAGGTCTTGTTCACATTTCAGAGTTGGCAGAACGCCACGTTGAAATTCCAGAGCAGGTTGTGGCGGTAGATGATGAACTCTTTGTAAAGATCATTGATATTGATCTCGAGCGTCGTCGTATCTCACTCTCATTGAAGCAAGCTAATGAAGGACAAGAAGTTGAGATCGAAGCATTTGATCCAACCCAGTACGGAATGGCTGCTCGTTACGATGCAAATGGAAACTTCATCTATCCAGAAGGTTTCGATCCTGAATCACAAGAGTGGAAGCCAGGCTTTGAGACACAACGCGAAGAGTGGGAGCGTCAATACGCTGTTGCTCAGGAGCGTTTCTTAGCTCACAAGAAGCAGAAGGCAGAAGCGAAGGTAGCTGAAGAAGCTGCTGTTGTTGCCGAATAAGTTTTAAAGAAAATCCCGGCTGAAGCCGCGACTTGTTTTGTTAAAGTCGCTTACTTCACCGGGATTTTTCTTTCCCGCCACTTTTGCGTAACACCAGATTCTTAAGCCTGAAAGGTAGAGTGTCTCTATGTTAGTTGTTGCACTCACTGGCGGCATTGGTGCCGGTAAATCCACGGTGGCGCAATATTTGGCCGAACTCGGCGCTTTTGTCATTGATGCGGACCAACTTGCTCGCATGGTGATTGAACGTGGAACAGATGGTTTTGCAGAAGTTTTACTTCGCTTTGGTGACGAGATCATCCTTAACGGAGATGTCGATCGCAAGAAACTAGGCGAGATAGTCTTTGCAGATAGCCAAGCTCGCAAAGATCTTGAGGCGATTATTCATCCTCGAGTTCAAGCTCTCTTTGCAGAAGCCGTTAATGACCTAGATCAAGATGAGATTCTCATTTACGAGATTCCACTTTTAGTTGAAACCAATGCTGCTGAGAAATTTGATTATGTGATTACAGTTGAATCAGATATCGAATTGCGAAAAGCTCGACTCCTGAAGAAGGGGCTCTATATCTCTCAGATTGAGAAGCGGATAGCGGCACAAGCTACCCAATCTGCTCGTGAAGCAATCGCAGATACGGTAATACTCAATGATTCCGATGAAGATTCGCTCTTACGCCAAGTAGAGAATCTCTGGGAGAGCGTTCTCGTACCTCAGTCGCTAGGCTAACCACGTGCGCCCAGTTACCGATCTTCAACGAAAGGTCGCGCCCTTCGAGGTTATTAGCGACTACGTTCCAGCCGGTGATCAACCTGCAGCGATTGAAGAGATTGCAAAGCGCATTAATGCTGGAGTACAAGATGTAGTTCTTCTTGGTGCCACCGGTACTGGTAAATCGGCAACGACTGCTTGGCTCATTGAACGACTTCAGAGGCCGACCTTAGTTCTTGCACCTAATAAGACTCTGGCGGCGCAGCTTGCGAACGAATTTCGCGAATTGTTGCCCAATAACGCAGTTGAATACTTTGTCTCCTATTACGACTATTACCAACCCGAGGCCTATGTTCCGCAGACAGACACTTTCATCGAGAAGGATTCGAGTGTTAACGATGAGGTGGAGCGATTACGTCACTCAGCGACGAATTCGCTATTGACTCGCCGAGACGTCATTGTTGTTGCGACCGTCTCATGTATTTATGGCCTTGGAACTCCTCAGGAATATATCGATCGAATGATTCGCCTCAAAGTTGGTGATGAGATTGAACGAAATGCTCTTCTGCGCAAATTTGTAGATGTGCAATATAAACGTAACGATATGGCTTTCGAACGCGGAACTTTCCGAGTGCGCGGTGACACCGTTGAAATCATCCCGATGTATGAAGAGCTTGCCGTCCGCATTGAAATGTTCGGCGATGAGATTGAGAAAATCATGACTCTCAATCCGCTCACTGGCGAAATTGTTCGTGATGAGGAAGAGATTTACATATTCCCAGCTACTCACTACGCAGCAGGTCCCGAGACCATGAAGCGCGCCATGAGTGAAATTCAAGATGAATTGCAGGTGCAGCTCAATCTCTTTAAAAAGCAAGGAAAGCTTTTGGAGGAACAACGTCTTCGGATGCGAACCACCTTTGATTTGGAAATGATGGAGCAACTTGGCTTCTGCTCAGGTATCGAAAATTACTCGAGACATCTCGATGGCCGCCTACCCGGCTCAGCGCCTAACTGTCTCCTTGATTACTTCCCTGAAGATTTCCTCGTTGTCATTGATGAAAGCCACGTCACCGTTCCTCAGATTGGTGCAATGTTTGAAGGAGATTCGGCGCGCAAGCGAACATTGGTAGAGCACGGCTTCAGATTGCCCAGTGCGCTAGACAATAGACCGCTGAAATGGCCAGAGTTTCTTGAACGCACAGGGCAGAAGATTTACCTTTCGGCCACACCAGGAAAATATGAGATGGCAAAAGTTGATGGCGATGTGGTTGAACAAGTCATTCGTCCTACTGGACTTGTTGATCCACAAATCATCATCAAGCCAATCAAGGGTCAGATCGATGATTTGCTTCATGAAATCAATATTCGCGCCGCAAAGAATGAGCGTGTCTTGGTTACAACGCTGACTAAGAAAATGTCTGAAGATTTAACGGATTATCTGCAAGAGAAGGGCGTGCGAGTTCGCTACCTGCACTCTGAGGTAGATACCTTAAGACGCGTAGAACTCTTGCGTGAATTGCGAATGGGCGAGTACGACGTGTTGATTGGTATCAACCTGCTGCGTGAAGGTTTGGATCTACCTGAAGTTTCACTCGTTGCAATATTAGATGCCGATAAAGAAGGTTTCTTGCGGTCTGCGACATCGCTGATTCAAACGATCGGCCGAGCAGCTCGAAATGTTTCGGGTGAAGTGCATATGTATGCCGACAACATGACTGCTGCTATGACTAAGGCAATTGATGAAACGAATCGACGTCGCGCTAAACAAGTTGCCTACAACCTCGAAAGGGGAGTGGATCCACAACCTCTTCGTAAGAAGATTTCAGATATCACTGACCTCATCGCCCAAGAGAGCGATGATACGGATGACATCTTGTCGACCAATAAAGGCAAAAAGGGCGCCATCTCTGCGGGCTTTATCTCAAAATCAACCGATTCTATGCCGCGCCAAGAACTTGTTGCATTGATAGGCTCCCTCACCGAACAGATGCGTGCATCAGCTGACGAACTCCAATTCGAGCTCGCGGCACGCTTACGTGATGAATTACGAGAATTAAAGCGCGAACTTCGCGGAATGGATGAGGCCGGTACATGACCATCGATAAGTTAGTAGTTCGCGGAGCACGCGAACATAACCTTAAAGATGTTTCGATTGAGCTTCCTCGAGATGCCCTCATCGTCTTCACTGGGTTATCTGGTTCTGGAAAATCAAGTCTCGCCTTCGACACAATTTTTGCTGAAGGCCAACGTAGATATGTTGAATCACTATCAGCTTATGCGCGCCAATTTTTAGGTCAGATGGATAAGCCCGATGTCGATTTCATCGAAGGTCTATCGCCAGCAGTTTCTATCGATCAGAAATCTACAAATAGAAACCCACGTTCTACCGTTGGAACTATTACCGAGGTGTATGACTACTTCCGTCTTCTCTTTGCTCGCGCAGGTCGTCCGCATTGCCCGAAATGTGGCAAGGCAGTCTCACGGCAGAGTCCTCAGCAAATCGTTGATCAAATTCTCACCATGCCAGCAACTACAAAGTTTCAGGTTTTAGCGCCGGTAATTCGCGAACGTAAAGGTGAGTTCGTTGATCTCTTCGCGGAGCTTGTCACTCAAGGATATTCACGCGCACGAGTTGATGGAGAAACCATCCAACTTACTGAACCACCCAAACTTAAGAAGCAAGAGAAACATACGATTGAAGTTGTCATCGACCGGCTTACAGCGAAGGCCGAGAGCAAATCACGACTGACTGATTCCATAGAGACTGCCCTCAAATTAGGAAATGGATTAGTGCTCCTCGACTTTGTTGATGCGAAGTCGGGGGAGAAGGAGCACACCTATAGCGAGCACCTGGCTTGCCATGATTGCAATCTCTCATTTGAGGAACTTGAACCACGTTCCTTCTCATTTAATTCACCTTTTGGCGCCTGCCCGGAATGTTCGGGAATCGGTACCCAGCTTGAAGTAGATGAAGATCTTATTATTCCTGATGACTCTATCTCCATTAATGAAGGAGCTATCGCTCCTTGGGCTGGAGGCCAATCTTCTGAGTACTTCCTGCGTCTGCTAGAAGCACTTGCGACAGAACTTAAATTTTCCATGGATAATCCTTGGAAGAAGTTATCTGTGAAGGCAAAAGAAGCAATCATTAACGGCTTTGATTACGAAGTGCACGTTAAGTACAAGAACCGCTACGGACGTGTTCGTAATTACTCAACTGGTTTTGAAGGCGTCGTTCCCTTTATTCATCGCCGACACAGCGAGACTGATAGCGATTACAGCCGCGATAAATACGAGGCTTATATGCGCCAGACACCCTGCCCTGCTTGTAAGGGAGCTCGCCTTAAGCCAGAGGTTCTTGCTGTAACACTTGGCGGTAAAAGTATTGCTGAGGTTTGCGCCCTTTCAATCGATGATTGTGCAACTTTCTTAAAAGGTGTTTCCCTCAATAAGCGCGAAGCTCAGATTGCTGAACGTGTGATGAAAGAGGTACATGCACGATTAGGTTTTCTTCTCGATGTCGGACTTGACTATCTTTCTCTCGATCGTCCAGCTGCAACACTTTCTGGTGGTGAAGCCCAACGTATTCGATTGGCTACTCAAATTGGGTCAGGCCTTGTAGGAGTTCTCTATGTATTAGATGAGCCTTCTATTGGTCTACACCAACGTGATAATCGTCGTCTGATAGATACCTTGACCAGGCTTCGTGATTTAGGAAATACCCTCATCGTTGTAGAGCACGATGAAGAGACGATTCGCACCGCCGACTGGATTGTTGATATCGGTCCCGGTGCCGGAGAACACGGTGGAAAAGTTGTTGTGTCGGGTTCGTATGAAGAGTTGATTGCTTCTAAAGAATCGATTACTGGTGCTTATCTTTCTGGGCGTAAATCGATTGAAATTCCACAGTCACGACGACCAGTTGATTCCAAGCGTCAACTTGTTATCAAGGGAGCAAAAGAGAATAACCTCAAAGATATTGAGGTCAGCATTCCTCTCGGGCTATTTGTTTCAGTGACGGGTGTCTCTGGTTCTGGAAAGTCCACCCTTGTTAACGACATTCTTTATACAACTCTTGCAAATAAACTTAATGGCGCCCGCCTGGTTCCTGGTCGACATCGAACAGTTACAGGCATTGATCAGTTAGATAAAGTTGTTCACGTTGACCAATCTCCGATTGGTCGCACACCTCGCTCAAATCCAGCAACATATACCGGAGTCTTTGACAAAGTACGAGCGCTCTTTGCCGAGACCACCGAGGCTAAGGTTCGTGGTTATCAGCAAGGAAGATTCTCATTTAACGTTAAAGGCGGACGCTGCGAAAATTGTTCAGGTGATGGAACCATCACCATTGAGATGAACTTCTTGCCAGATGTCTATGTTCCATGCGAGGTATGCCATGGCGCCAGATATAACCGCGAAACTCTTGAAGTCCATTACAAAGGTAAGACCATTGCTCAAGTTCTGGATATGCCTATTGAGATTGCGCACGAGTTCTTCGAATCTGTTCCGACAATCGCTCGTTACCTAAAGACGCTCTGCGATGTGGGTCTCGGATATGTTCGCCTTGGACAATCTGCCCCAACTCTCTCTGGTGGCGAAGCCCAACGAGTAAAATTGGCAACTGAACTACAACGTCGATCTACTGGTCGGACCATCTATGTACTAGATGAACCAACAACTGGCCTGCACTTTGAGGATGTTAATAAATTGCTTGGTGTTTTAAAGCGTTTAGTCGAATCTGGGAACACCGTTATTGTTATTGAACATAATCTTGATGTCATCAAATCATCAGATTGGGTTATTGATATGGGACCTGAAGGTGGTTTCCGTGGAGGATTAGTTGTTGCGGAAGGCACACCTGAAGAAGTTGCGAAGGTGAAGAGCAGCTATACAGGTCAGTATCTAGCAGAAATCTTGGCAAGTAATCGAGTGGCAGTAAAGAAAACTGCTGCAAAGAAGTAGCCATGGCTGAGCCATCGAGTTATCGCCCTAAAGATATTCCTGAAGAGCCAGGTGTTTATCGTTTCTATAACGGCGCAGATAAAGTTATCTATGTTGGCAAAGCTAAAAATCTGAAGAATCGTCTGACAACTT
>Ga0114964_10001302_pt1 | contig 18319 bp, 11 predicted proteins | sample C_131016_MF_Meta_FD_92638 | JGI IMG/M metagenome (GOLD analysis project Ga0114964, IMG submission 92638) | Freshwater microbial communities from Lake Croche, Canada to study carbon cycling - C_131016_MF_MetaG | ecosystem: Environmental > Aquatic > Freshwater > Lake | place: Lake Croche, Canada... | reverse complement strand
GTTGGATTGATTTTGTCTGTCTTCAAGGCACTCCATGAGGCCTTGGCGTGGCCCTTGGGGCCGTACCTCGGACCTCACTGGGGGGATTTCTTGATTCTCGCCAACCCAACCAATCAAATGCCCCGTCAACATGGATGATTTTTCCCGCAGTCTCGCAGTGGCTGGCGCCTTGCTGTGGCGCCAAGACGCGACCTTGGTTGACGTCGTACTGCGCTCTTTGGGCGTGAGCGCCATGGCCGCAGCCTTGGCCTGCGGCCTGGGCTTGGGCTTGGGCGCTTGGTTGGGCGTGCGTCGCTTCAAGGGCGAGGGGTTGGTGCAGGCCATTCTCCACAGCTTATTGGCATTGCCTTCCGTGGTGGTGGGGTTGCTCGTTTATTTGCTCTTGTCTCGACAAGGACCGTTGGGTTTTTTGGGGTGGTTGTTCAGTTTAAAAGCCATGGTGTTGGCGCAGACGGTGTTGGTGTTGCCTGTGGTCGTGGCTTTGAGTCGGCAGTGCATCAGGGGGGCTCACGAGCGGCTTGGGGAGCAACTCCAATCGATTGGCCTGTCTGAGCCCCTGCGCGCTTTGGTGTTGGTGTGGGATGAGCGCCAAGTGCTGTTGGGCGTGGTGCTCACCGCATTTGGACGCGCTGTCTCCGAAGTGGGGGCGGTCATGGTGGTGGGTGGCAATATCGAGGGATTCACTCGGGTGATGACCACGTCCATTGCGCTGGAGACCAGCAAGGGCGATTTGCCCATGGCGTTGGCTTTGGGGGGGGTGTTGATGGGCGTGGTTTTGCTACTCAACGCCTTGATCAGTGCACTCCATTGGCGCCATGGCCGAGGCCAACCGTTGGCGGCTGCTTCAGCGCCCTCCCAGGGGCAAGTGGACAGCAAGTCGAGGTTCTGGTCATGAGTTCTACCGTTGGCAATGCAGTGCAGCCTATTTTGAGTTTGCAAGACGTCAGTTGTGAGTTCAATGGCTTTTGGGCGCTCAAGGATTTGAATTTGGAGCTTCATGCCCATGAGCGTTTGGCAATTGTGGGCTCCAACGGTAGTGGGAAAACCACGCTGCTCAAACTCTTGCATGGGCTCATTGCTCCCCAACGAGGAGATTTGAGATGGCATCGACCTTTGAAGCAAGCCATGCTCTTTCAACGCCCTCAAATGCTCAACACCCAGGTGATCCATCACGTGGCCTTGGCGCTTTGGGCCAATGGTTTGAGTTGGAAGGCGGCACGTCAAGCGTCATTCGATGTCCTTGCCCAAGTCGGTTTGCAGGACTGGGCTTGGCACGACGCCAAAACATTGTCCGTGGGCCAGCAGCAACGCCTGTCCTTGGCCCGCGCTTGGGCACTGGCGCCTGAGGTGCTGTTGCTTGACGAGCCCACAGCGAGTTTGGATCCTGCGTCCAAGCAGCAAGTCGAGGCCATGATTGAGCAGTGGACACAATGCACCCCATCCACCCCGAAGTCCAGCGAGTCTCCCGGGTCCTCGCTGGCTGTGGAGTCAATCCCGCCCAAAACTTGGATCCTCAGCAGTCACAATTTGGGGCAAGTCAAGCGCTTGGCCTCGCGGGTGATCTATCTTGAGCAGGGCGCCATACAGGCGGATTTGCCGGTGTGGGAGTTTTTTAACACCTCACTGGCCGAAAGTCACCCCAAAGCCCATGCATTTTTAAAAGGAGAGTTGGTTTGAACAATGAGCCGCATTGGATCTCTGATTCACCAGATCGTTGGGAGGACTCGTGGTCAAAACGCTTGAGGCTTATGGGTGCTTGGGCGTTGGGGGTGGTTGGGATGCTGTGGGTGGTTTGTGTGCTGGCGCAAACGCCCGCGGGCCCTGGCAAGCCCTTGGTGATGGCCTCCACCACCTCAACGCAACAGTCGGGGCTTTTTGAGCACCTGTTGCCGGCTTTCAAAGCGGCCAGTGGCCTAGACGTGAAAGTGATTGCGGTGGGCACTGGTCAAGCCTTGGATTTGGGGCGTCGTGGCGATGCGGACGTGTTGTTTGTCCATGATCCTCAAGGCGAGGAGTTGTTCGTCTCTCAAGGTGATGGTCTCAAGCGTCAATTGGTCATGTACAACGACTTTGTGCTGATTGGACCCCAATCCGACCCTGAACACGTGAAGGGTTTGGACATTGCCCAATCATTGAACGCTCTGATCAAAGGCCAAACACCGTTCATCTCCAGAGGTGACAAGAGTGGCACCCATGTGGCCGAGTTGAAGCTTTGGCAAGCGTTGGGCTTGGCACCCAAGGGTGCGTTTTATCAAGCTTGCGGGTGTGGAATGGGGCCCGCGCTGAACATGGCTTCCGCTTTGGGGGCTTACGTGCTCAGTGACCGAGGGACCTGGTTGAACTTTAAAAACCGCTCGGGCCTGGAGATTTTGGTGCAAGGCGACCGCAAGCTCTTCAATCAATACGGTGTGGTGGTGGTGAACCCCGTGAAGCACCCGGGCGTGAATGACAAAGCGGCCCAGGTGTTTGCCAACTGGGTGACCTCTCAAGCCGGACAAGAGGTGATTGCGGGCTATAAAATTGACGGACAAGTTTTGTTTTACCCCAACGCCAATTCCACTGTCAAACCCAAGTAAATCCCCGATTCACATGGCAAGCACTGGCTCACTTGAATGTCCGAATTGCCCGATCAGATGCTTCATGCAACTGGGCCCCGACAGGAATTTGAGCCAGATCAAGGCATGGGGGTCTTTTTTTAAAAATCAGGGTAAAACCTCTTCGTCTTTTTTTACCCAGGTCATTTAATCATTGGTAACATCTCAAGGGTAGACAGTCATCAACATGGAGCGAACTATGCAATTGAACATGAATGTGAACCACAAGCCAGTGACCTTGGAGGTTCAACCCAACACCTTATTGGTCCAAGTGCTCAGAGAAGCTTTGCACCTCACCGGCACCCACGTGGGGTGCGATACAGCCCAATGTGGCGCATGCACGGTGATTGTCAACGGCCAAAGTGTGAAATCATGCAATATGTTGGCCCTCCAAGCCCAAGGTGCCGAGGTCACGACCATCGAAGGTTTGGCGCACCCCGACGGCACCTTGCACCCCATGCAAGCCGCGTTCAAAGAGTGCCACGGCCTTCAATGCGGATTTTGCACACCTGGCATGGTCATGAGCGCAGTGGATTTGTGCACGCGCAGTCCCCATGCCAGCGAGGCTGAAATTCGCGAGCAACTCGAAGGCAATTTGTGCCGCTGCACGGGATATCAAAACATTGTCAAAGCGGTCCAACTTGGCGCGTCAAACATGAGGTAATTGGCCTTGGCGGGGCTGGCATGACGCTGGCTCTAGCCTTGGGCTGGTCATTGCCTTGGCTCAGCCAACGCTCGCAGTGGCTTTATTTTTTATTCGAAAACAAAAAGAGTCGTTCACCAAAAGACCAGAGTTACCAACAATCCGCATTAGGAGACAAACATGGGTGCATTTGATTTTTCTAAACTCCCCCACATTGGCGAGTCAGTGCTGCGCAAAGAGGATTACCGCTTCCTAACAGGGGCGGGAAACTACACCGATGACATTGATCTGCCCCACATGACTCACGCGGTGTTTGTGCGCTCACCCCATGCGCATGCGCGCGTGCTGAAGGTGGACATCTCCAAAGCACTCCAAAGCCCTGGCGTGGTGGATGTGCTCACCGGTGCCGACGTGGCCAACGCCAAAATCAACGGCTTGCCGTGCGGCTGGCTCATCACCAGCACCGATGGTCAACCCATGAAGGAGCCTGCCCATCCCATCTTGGCTCTGGATAAAGTGCGCTACGTCGGGGACCATGTGGCCATGGTGGTGGCCGAGACGCTGGAGCAAGCCAAGAACGCTGCCGAGCTTGTTGCAGTGGAGTACGATGTCTTGCCTGCGGTCGTGAGAATTCAAGACGTGAGTGACAAGACTCGCAGCAATCCTGCCCTTCATGAGCAAGCGCCCGACAATTTGTGCTATCACTGGGCCATTGGAGACGAGGCCCAGGTCGATGCTGCGTTCAAAACAGCCGCCCATGTGACCCAGATCGACATCAGCAATAACCGCTTGGTGCCCAATGCCATGGAGCCCAGAGCCGCCATTGGCTCCTACAGTCGCGCCAATGACGAGTACACCCTGTATGTCTCCAATCAAAATCCCCATGTGGAGCGCTTGCTCATGACGGCGTTTGTGATGGGTTTGCCCGAGCACAAGGTGCGTGTGATCGCACCCGATGTGGGGGGTGGTTTTGGCTCCAAAATTTATCTCTACGCGGAAGACGTGTGTCTCACGTGGGCAAGCAAAAAGCTCAACCGCAACATCAAATGGACGGCCGATCGATCCGAAGCATTTTTGAGCGATGCGCATGGCAGAGATCACCAGTCTCATGCCGAGTTGGCCATGGATGCCAAGGGACAGTTTTTGGCGCTGAAGGTGCACACCCATGCCAATTTGGGGGCTTATTTGTCCACCTTTGCCACTGCTGTGCCGACGATTTTGTATGCAACACTGTTGGCTGGGCAATACAAAACGCCACAAATTCACGTTCAAGTCGATGCGTGGTTCACCAACACCGCCCCTGTGGACGCTTACCGAGGCGCTGGTCGCCCAGAGGCGAGTTATTTGCTCGAGCGCATCATCTCCCGCGCTGCCCAAGAAATGGGCATGAGCCAAGCGCAGATCAGAAAAATCAACTACATCGATCAGTTCCCGTACCAAACACCGGTGGCGCTTCAATATGACACCGGAGACTTTCATGCCTGCTTGAGCCAGGCCGAATTGAAGGCCGATGTGGCGGGTTTTAAAGCCCGTCAAGACGTCTCCAAGGCCAAAGGCTTGCTCAGAGGCTTGGGCTACTCCAGTTACATTGAAGCGTGTGGCATTGCACCGAGCAACATCGCGGGCGCGTTGGGTGCGCGCGCTGGTCTTTTTGAATGTGGTGAAGTTCGGGTGCATCCAACAGGCAGCGTCACCATTTTCACCGGTTCACACAGCCATGGGCAGGGCCACGAGACCACCTTTGCCCAAGTGGTGGCAGCGCGTTTGGGGATTGCAGTGGAGCAAATCGACGTGGTCCATGGCGACACGGGCAGGGTGCCCTTTGGCATGGGGACGTATGGTTCGCGCTCCATCTCCGTGGGTGGGGCGGCCATCATGAAGGCGCTCGACAAAATCGAGACCAAAGCCAAAAAAATTGCCGCCCATTTGATGGAAGCCTCGGATGCTGATGTGGAGTTTGTCAATGGTGAATTCAGGGTCAAAGGGACCGACAAAATGGTCACGTTTGGACAAGTCGCCTTGACCGCCTATGTGCCGCACAACTATCCCCTGGAGACTCTGGAGCCCGGACTCAATGAGACGGCCTTTTATGACCCCACGAATTTCACCTTTCCCGCGGGCACTTACATTGCTGAAGTGGAGGTGGATCCGCAAACAGGTGTCACCCGTTTGGATCGATTCACCGCGGTGGATGATTTTGGCACCCTCATCAACCCGATGATTGTGGAGGGCCAGGTGCATGGCGGTTTGGTCCAAGGCATTGGGCAAGCCATGCTAGAAAACTGCACCTACGACGCAGAGACTGGCCAGTTGCTCACCGGCTCCTTCATGGACTATGCCATGCCCAGAGCCGATGACTTTCCCCATTGTGAGAGTGGGCACGTGTGCACGCCGTGCACCCGCAATCCCTTGGGCACCAAAGGCTGTGGCGAGGCGGGCGCCATTGGATCTCCACCCGCGGTGATCAATGCCATTTTGGATGCTTTGACCCCCTTGGGAGTCAAAGACTTGGACATGCCCGCGACCCCACACCGTGTTTGGCAAGCCATTCAGGCAGCCAAGTGAAACTTGGTATACCATTCGTTTAATTCTTGATCGAGAGAAAGTTTCAGACCATGTACGCATTCAATTATCAACGCCCCGATAGCCTTCAAGAGGCCGCTGCCCTGATTCACTCTGGCGGACAAGCCCTGGCTGGGGGACAAACTTTGTTGGCTTCCATGAAATTGCGTTTGAGCAGTCCCGATAGCTTGGTTGATTTGTCACAAATCCCTGAGCTCAAAGAAATCAAATTGGATGGCCATCATTTGGTCATTGGCGCCATGGTCAAGCACGCGCAAGTGGCGTCCAATCCCTTGGTCAAACAACACCTGCCAGCGGTGGCCGATCTGGCGGCCCACATTGGTGACAAACAAGTCCGCGCCATGGGCACCATCGGGGGCTCGGTGGCCAACAATGACCCCAGTGCCTGCTACCCCAGTGCCGTGTTGGCGTTGGGTGCGAACATCCACACGACCAGCAGAGTCATTGCAGCCCAAGACTTTTTCCTGGGCATGTTCAGCACTGCCTTGGAGCCTGGCGAATTGATCACCGCCATCTCTTTTCCTTGTCCCAAGAAAGCGGTTTATTTGAAGTTCAAGCAGCAAGCCTCGCGTTTTGCGCTGGTGGGCGTGTTCATGGCGCAAATGCCCGATGGCGTGCGAGTGGCGATCACAGGAGCGAGTCAACAAGGGGTGTTTCGCCATGCTGGACTTGAAGCCGCTTTGAGCAAAAGCTTCACCGTCGAGTCCGCCGCTTCGGTGCGCATTGAGGAGACGGACTTGAATCATGATATCCATGCTTCTGCCGCGTACCGGGCCCACATGATCAGCGTTCAAGCGCAACGCGCAGTCAAGCACCTCTTGGGATGATGTCCGTTGATGGACTGATTGCTGCGCTTCGTGCCCAGGGTTACGAAGCGGATCGAGCAACGGCCACATCGGTGTATCTGTCCCTTGTCTTGGGGCGCCCTTTGCTCCTGGAAGGCGAGCCAGGAGTGGGCAAGACAGAGTTGGCCAAAGCCTTGGCCAAAGTGCTCGGTCGCAGTCTATTGAGGCTACAGTGCTACGACGGATTGGAGCTCAGGGATGCACTCTATGAGTGGAATTATGCAGCTCAGATGTTGCATTTGCGAGCGGCCGGTGTCCACGATGCTCAACAGTCCTTGGTTCCCAATTTGGAGCAGGAGGTTTATCAATCCAAGTACCTGATTCGACGTCCTTTGCTGCAAGCGCTTGAAGCCCCTGAGCCAGGAGCAGTCTTGCTCATCGATGAGGTGGACCGTGCAGACGAGCCGTTTGAAGCGTTTTTGCTGGAATACCTGGGGGAGTACCAGGTGAGCATCCCCGAGCTTGGAACCATCAAAGCGCTCACCAAGCCCGTGACCATCCTCACCAGTAACCGCACCCGGGACTTGAACGATGCCGTCAAGCGCCGGTGTTTGTTTCACTGGATGGATTATCCCGATCGAGAGCGTGAGCTCAGTATTTTGCGCACGCAAGTGCCCCAAGCGTCCGAGGCGTTGAGTGAGCAAGTCTCTCGCATCGTGAACAAACTTCGCTCAGCACCTTTTGCCGATGCGTTTTCTCGCGCTCCAGGGATTGCCGAGAGCGTGGAGTGGGCACGTGCTTTGGTGGCGCTCAACACGTTGGTGGTGGACCCAGAGGTCTTGGGGGATACGGCGGGTATTTTATTCAAGCAGCGCGAAGATGTGGCCCAGCTCTTGCCCATGTCCGCATCGCTCTTGAGTCCAGACGAATAACCCCGCGGTTGAGTCGAAAAGCCAATGCAACTTGGTGACGCTCGAGTCGGCAAATGGCCCATCAATCTCTTGGGCTTTGCCAGAGCACTTAGGCGTTCGGGTGTGCCCGTGGACAGCGCCAAAATTGCCTTGTCGCTCCAAGCGGCTGTGGCTGTTGGTCTTGAGCAAAAGGCAGACCTCAAAGCAGCACTGTCGTGTGTTCTCATCAACCGCTTGGAAGACCGCGCGGTATTTCATGAGCTCTTTGAGGCCTACTTCAAGGACCCTCAAGTGGCCAACCAATTGCTCGCGCAAATGCTGCCCACTGCCCAGGGTGAGGCGCTCGCCAACACCAGAAAACCCCGAGTGAATGAAGCCTTGAACCCCAAGAGGGCGCAAGACGTTCAAAACAAAAACAACCAACCTGACAAAGAGCAAGAGTTCGAGTTGGACGCTGCCATGACCGCCAGTGATTTGGTGCGATTGAGGCAATCGGACTTTGGTGCCTTGGGAGCCGAGGAATTCAAGCTCGTTCAGCGCTTGGCCATGCAAATTCCCATGATCTTGCCAACCTATGCCACTAGACGGCAAAGGGCAAGCCGTGCTGGCCGAGGTTTGAACTGGCCACAAACATTTCGCCAAGCCCTCAAGACCGAGGGTGAATTTCTGGTCTTGCCCAAGCGAGGTCCGCAACGCCAACCATTGCCATTGATGATCATTGTCGATATCTCCGGTTCCATGGAGCGATATGCCCGTTTATTGCTGGCTTTTTTGCACCAAGCCACCGTGCAATATCCAAAACGCGAAGTCATGGTGTTTGGCACGGGGCTCACCCGCTTGACACCCATCTTTCAAAGGGCTGATCCCGACGAAATGCTTCAAGGGGTCAATGACACCGTGAAAGATTTTGCGGCGGGAACCTTGCTGGGGCGCTCATTGATGGAGCTCAAGGCACGCCACCCGAGAACATTGGTGGCTCGCAAAAGCGTCGTGCTCTTGATCACCGATGGCTTGGACACGGGCGAGAGCGCCGAGCTTGACGTGTCTTTGCAGTGGCTCAAACGCCACTGCAAAAGCTTGTGTTGGCTCAACCCACTGCTGCGTTTTGAAGGCTACCAGCCTTTGGCCAAAGGAGCGAGTTTGCTGGATCGCTACGCAGATGCCAAAATTGCCATTCACAATTTAACCCATTTGGAGCAACTGGCCAAAGCCTTGGCTCGTGTGGTGAGCTCGAAGCGGGAGTAAGATAGGCGTTTTGGGCTTAGGCCTGGACGTTTTTTGAACCAACTCATGGAGAATTTTCCCAATGGACATGCAAGGCAATAGACCACTCGGTGTGACACAGCAACAAGCTTGGGAAGCACTGAACAACCCCGACGTGCTCAAAGCCTGCATCCCAGGATGCGACAAAATCGAGGCTGTCTCTCCAGAGCAGTTCGTCATTGGAATGGCCATCAAGATTGGTCCGGTGTCGGCTAAATTCAGCGGCAAAATTACCTTGTCAGAAATGAATCCGCCAGCGAGCTACACGCTCAATTTTGAGGGCCAAGGCGGAGTGGCTGGTTTTGGCAAAGGTGTGGCCCACGTTCAACTCGTGCCCAGTGACACCGGGTGTGAGCTCAGCTACCAAGTCAATGCACAAGTTGGGGGCAAAATCGCCCAACTGGGCCAACGCTTGATTGACGGAGCGGCGAAGTCTTTGTCTGAAGAGTTCTTTAAAAAATTCGATGTTCAGACACAGAATATGTTGAGCCAGTCCAATGTGGCCGCTGCAAACGCTGTTGAGTCTGCTGCTGCACCAAGCGAGCCCACCGATGCAAGCAGTTCGATCTTCACGCCCAAAAACTTAGGGATTGCCGCGGTCGTGTTGGTGGCCCTTTACTTCATCTTGCGTTAAAACACCAAGCTAGGCGCAACTCAAGGTCATTCACGGTGGCCCAAGAGCGGGGAATCATTGCATCTTGGCCAGCAAACCTGGAGGAGGCGATTCAAAAGAAAGCGATTCAAGAGGATTCGACATTCAACCACAGGCAATGGATCCATTCTTATGCGCACTGACATCAAGCCTGGCTTTATCGCGTTGCATAGCAATCGGCTAGAAGGACTTGCGCAGACTTTGTCAGCTTGGCTTGATCGCTACCCATTGGCCCCACTCGAGCTGGAGCGTGTGATCACCCTCTCGAGTGCAACGGCCGAGTGGTACAAAATTTGGATGGCCCGCGAGCATGGTGTGTTTGCAGCGAGCACAGTGGACATGCCTGGTCGAACGATCTGGGGCTTGTACCGGTCCTTGTTCAGTGCGGATTCTGTTTTGATGAGTTCGGCCACGGATCAAAAAACATTGGTCTGGCGCTTGATGCGTTTGCTACCCAGCGCGTTTGAAAAGCCAGAATTTGCTGCATTGAAAGACTATGCCCACCAAGGCGGCGGCAAAGCCCATTACGAGTTGGCCAAAAAAATAGCAGATCTCTATGACCTTTACCAAATTTACCGAGCAGATTGGCTCGAGTCTTGGGCATTGGGGAAGAGAACAGTCTTCACTGCACAGGGTCAATCCAAAGCACTAGAGCAAGGCCAAGAATGGCAAGCAGAACTTTGGCAAAATGTCCTTGAGGAGTTGAATACTCAGCAGCGCCAGAGTGTTCGCAGTGTCATGCACAGTGAGGCGATGAAGGTCTTGCGAGGGCTTGAGACTGCGCCCCAACAATGGCCCAGGCGTCTGATTGTATTTGGAGTGAATGCGTTGCCGCTTCAAGTCTTGGAGTTTCTGGCTCAGATGTCCAAGTTCACTCAAGTGATTTTGTGTGTGAATAGTCCTTGCCAATACCACTGGGCTGACATCATGCAAGGACGTGAATTGTTTCTCGCGCATCAGAAACGTTTCAAGAGCCGCGGTGGCGTGGATTTGAGTAGCACCCCAATGGATCAAATGCACTTGCACGCCAATGCACTCTTGGCACAATGGGGGCGACAGTCGAGGGATTTTGTACGACAACTCGATCAATTTGACGATGTGCAAAAGACCCAAGAAGAGTTTGATCACCTCAAGGTAGAACTCTTTGAGTTTGAAGGCGGTGAACCCGCCACCATGCTTGAGCGTATTCAGAACCAAATTCGAGACTTGGAGCCAGTGCAGCCGTGGACTTCGGCATCCCGTGTTGACGAGTCAGTGTTACAAAAAGCCGATGGATCCATCGTCTTTCATATTGCACACAGTTTGACGCGCGAATTGGAGGTCTTGCATGATCAGTTGCTATCTTTGATGCAATCGCAAGCAAGGACTTCACCCATTGATCCCAAAGACATTGTGGTGCTGTGTCCACATGTGGGTGAAAGCAAGGCCGCTATCCATGCCATCTTTGGACAATACGACAAAAATGATCCAAGGTTCATCCCGTTTGATGTTGCCGATGCACAAGCACTACAAACTCACCCCATGATGATGCAGTTGCAGTGGTTGCTTCATGTGGCCAGTAGTCGCTGTACTTTGAGTGAGGTGATGGATTTTGTTGCCTCACCCTTTGTGGCTGCACGATTTGGTTTGGACCATAGCGATATCGAGCAACTCAATGAATGGTTGATCGAGAGTGGTGTGCGCTGGGGCTTGGATGGGTTTCAGCGCGATGCTTTGGGCTTCAAAGCCAACGGATCCATTCACACATTTTCTTTTGGGGTGAAGCGAATGCTGTTGGGCTTGGCCACAGGAGAGATGGACGTTGAAAAGCCTTTGGTTCAAATCGAGAGCATTGAGCCAATGACCAGTGTGGGTGGTTTGGAGTCGCAAATCTTGGGGCGTTTTGACACCCTCGTTCAAATGCTGAAGGATTGGTGGACATTATCAGCAAAACCCACCACCGCTTCCGAGTGGACCCTGCGATACCAAAATTTAATAGAGCAATTTTTTAAATCCACCAACAAAGAAGAGGCGAGTGTGATGGAGGCACTGTCTCGAGGTTTGCTCACCTGGACCGAGGCGTTATTGGGGGCGGACTTTGATGATGTTTTGGAAGCCACCGTGGCCCATGCAGCATGGATAGATCATATTCAGATCGCTCCACCCAGGCAAAGGCTCTTGGCCTCTGGTGTGACATTTTGTTCCATCAAGTCGATGAGAAATTTGCCATTCAAGGTTATCTGCATGATTGGCCTCAATGAAGGAGATTTTCCAGCGCCACCAAGAGTTCAAGATTTTGATTTGACCAAGGAGGTCAACTTGCAGCGGGTTGGTGATCAATCCCGTGCAGAGGATGATCGCGCCATGATGCTGGAGTCGATCTTGGCGGCTCGTGAAGTGCTCTACATGAGTTGGAGTGGTTTGAGCCCAAGAGACAACGCAAGCAAGCCGCCAAGCGTCTTGGTGACTCAACTGCGGCAATACATGGCGGCCCAGTGGGGTGCAGGGATATTGGATCAAGTGACCACCCAGCATCCATTGCAACCCTTTAACCGAGCCTATTTTGAAGAGGGTAGCCAACTTCATACCCATGCAAGTGAGTGGAGAGATATTCACGACAAGCATCCGGATACATCGGCTATTCTCCCAAATTCAGATGACATTGAAAAAGAAAATTCCACTTTAGGAGTGCCACAAGAAGCGCAAGAATTGGCGGCGGCTTTTTCAAAGGAATCAAAAAAATCAAATTCAATAAAAGAACTCAATATCCGTGAGTTGTGGAATTTCTATAAAAATCCAGTCAAAGACTATTTTGTACGTGAGTTGGCCGTCAACTTCAAAGCTCAAGAAGTGCAAAGTAAAGATTTTGATCATGAGGCGTTCAGGCTCAAGGGTCTTGACTTGTTTCAAGTCAAAGACAAAATACTGAAGACATTTGTGGAAAAGCCAGAAAGGCTTGTGAGGATCAAGGAAAACTGCTGGCGAGAAATCCAAAAGCTCAAACGCTCTGGCCAATGGATGGTGGGTGCGATGGGCGATTTGTTTGAAACTCAACTTCATGCTGAATTGATGCTAATGCTCAATCAGTACAAAATACTCAGTCAAGGCATGACTGACGAACTGGAGCCGCTGAGCTATGCACTCGAAATGCCAGAGGTGTTAGAGGGGTGTGTATTGGCGGGTCAATTGAAATGGCGTGCAACGAGCCAAGGTACTCGTGAGCGATATTTGATCAATATTCAGGCCAGTGCCCTAAAAGGCTCTAAAGACATTCGGCATGATTTGTTGTTTGGACCATGGTTGGAGTTCTTGGTACTGAAGGCCTTGGGCCTGGAGGTGCGGGTGTCTTGTTTATTTTCAGACGCGTGGATTGAGTTTGGTACCCTGGGCGACGTTGAGACTGCCGACTCAACGATCGCGCAAGAACAGTTGAAAGCCAAATCCCATTTGATTGAATTGGTGGAGCGTTGCATTGGCGGTCAAATGCAGTTGTTGCCCATGCCAATCAAAACTGCATTGAAATTTGCACAAGAAATCAATCCCGACAAAGCCCTTGAGAATGCCCGTGAAATGTATGAGGGCGGATACAAAACATCTTTTTTTGAATCCCAGGAGATGTCGCTTGGTCGTGCGTATCCGCAATTTTCTGATTTGATCAAGGACCCTTCAACCTTGGAGGTCTGGGTGAGTGTGATGAGGCCATTTTTGGAGTGGATCAAGACTTTGCAGGTGCATGAATATGAAGTGGTTGAAAAAGGAGTGACACCTTGAGCACTGAGGCGCAAATTCTCAAGCCCTCGAGCTTTCCACTTTGGGGAAGTCGTCTGATTGAAGCCAGTGCGGGAACTGGAAAAACCTACACCATCGCCGCTTTGTATGTTCGGTTGATTTTGGGGCATGGGAAAGACAATGGCCCACCACGCTCACTTGGCCCTAAAGATATTTTGGTGATGACATTTACCAAGGCTGCAACACAGGAGTTGACCACGCGAATACAACAACGACTGAGTCAGACAGCTCAAATATTTCGCGGTCAACTGCAGGCAGATCCCAAGGATCAATTTGTAATCGAATTACTGGAGGATTATCCAACGCAAGGTGAAAAAGACAATGCTGCATGGCTTTTGAATGAGGCAGCACAGTGCATGGATGATGCTTGTATTTACACCATCGATGCATGGTGCCAACGCGTACTCAAAGAGTATGCGGTCTACAGTGGCCAACCCTTTGATGAGGAGTTGGTTACTAATCAAATGCCATTGAGAAAGCAAGCGATAGAGGATTTTTGGCGGCAAAGTGTATACCCGTTGCGCCTTGATCACGCGTTGATGCTCAAGATGATTTGGCCCAATGAAATCGATGACCTTGAGCGTTTGATTGAAGATCATGCATTTGATCTTGAAAATAGCATTAACGATGACGTTCTAGAAAACGATGCGTCAATGGGGATGGTTGACCTCGATACTCATTTGGCTGAAATGCTGGCTGACAGAGCCGGAAAACTCAAACCACTCAAGCAAGATGCTTTGGATTGCATAAAGACTCTTCGGCCTTGGATCGATTCCTTGTCGAACAGTCCAACTCAGTTGTGGAACTTGCGAAGTCTTGTTAAATCAAGTCTACTCAAATGGATTGGTGTCATTGAAGTTTGGTGCAAAGATGCAGGCCAACTCGACATTGATTTGGAGACCAAGCACTGGAGGCGAATTTCCTTAGATTCAATCAGGGAGTCCTTGCTAGAGCCTCAAACAGTCATCTTGTATCCAAAAGAACTGCTTGATTTTGAGGAAATTGGCAGAAATGTATTCTCAATACCTACCCTCAAACAAGAGATTCAAGAGTATTGTTTGAATGCAATTAAACACAAAATCAATATCATCAAAAAACAAAATTCGACCTTTGGTTTTGCTGATTTGCTCATCAGACTCAACGCCAGACTTCATCAAAGTAATGCTGATGTATTGAAGGGTCTGATCAAAAAGCAATACCCTGTTATTTTGATCGATGAGTTTCAAGACACGTCTTCCTTGCAGTATTCTATTTTTAACACCATCTATGAGATCGGTCAAAACGATCGAAATCATTTGATTTGTCTCATCGCGGACCCCAAGCAGTCGATTTATGCTTTCCGTGGCGCTGATATCAACAGCTATATGTTGGCCAAAGAGTCAACAAGTCCAAGGCACTATTACTTGGATCAAAATTTTCGTTCTACGACTGCATTGGTCAACTCCGTGAATCGATGGTTCGGTTTCGCGCAGACCAATTCCCCTTGGGGTGCATTTTTGTACAAAAGTAATGACAAAGACGATTTGCCATTCCATCCTGTGCAGGCCAAGGGTCTAGACAGTTGTATCGTTCAAACGCTAAACAACACGCTTTCGAGCTTGCCCAGTGTGAGCATGGTTTGCGATTTTGTTCCTAGAAATGCGCAGTCAATCCACCAAAAATTTGCAGGGTTGTGTGCGGAAAAGATTGTTGCTTGGCTCAATGATGACACGATGTCATATCAAAAGGGGTCAGAGGATTCCCCTGAAGAAAATAAGCAAAGAATTAAGCCCGCTGACATTGCTGTATTGGTTCGGACAACCAAGGAGTCAGTTGCTGTTCGGCAAGCCCTCAGTTTGCGCGGTGTTGCCTCGGTCTATTTGTCCGACAAAGACTCCGTCTTTGATACGATTGAAGCGCGCGATTTGATGTTTTGGTTGGATGCCGTGGCCAACTCAAGAAACGCAGAAAAGATGCGTGCTGGTCTGGCCACGACCATGATGGGTTTTGAGTTGCAGGAGATCAAAGCGATTGGACAAGATGAGCGCGTTTTTGATCACTACAGTGAAATCATCAGTGATTTGAACCGAGTATGGCAACACTCTGGTGTCCTTGCGATGCTCAGATCAACCCTTCACCGATTGTCCTTGCCCAAGCGCTGGTTGAAAACTCCTGAAGGAGAGAGGCGACTGACAAATTATTTGCATTTGTCGGAGTTGCTGCAAATGGCAAGCCTCCAGCAGCGGGGTACACAAGGTTTGGTGAATTGGCTCAGTAGTGCGATCCTTGAAAAAAACTTTCAAAGCGATGAGCACATTTTGAGGCTTGAGAGTGATGCAGCTTTGGTGAAAGTGATCACGATTCATAAAAGCAAAGGGCTAGAGTTCCCTATTGTGTGCATGCCCTTCCCGACTTTATTCAACTCAAAAGCCGGGAAAAAAGAAAAGATCAATCCCTTCATGGATCCATCATCCATTGAGCAAGATGACGTTGATGAGGAGTTGCGAGAATCGATGCGATTGTTGTATGTGGCCCTCACGCGTGCAAAATATGCGCTGTGGCTGGGATTTGCACTTTACAAAGAAGGTAGCGGAAATAAAGATCTCACGTATCGAAGCGCCTTGGGTTATTTATTGGGTTCGACGCGGGTTGGTTTGAATCCCGTAGAGTGGGAAAATAAAGTCAATGTATTTTTCAAGGATGTGATCGAAACTCGCAATGAAGAGTGTACTTTCTTGAGTGAAAAATCCGACAATTTGTACGTGGGTAAAGACACTGGTGATGAATTGAATCCTGGCAGTGATCGGCCAGCGCAGAGACTTGGAATGAATAGCTTGAATGTCAATGCGAACTTAACGACTTTGCGGCTGCCCGAGACGTATGCTGCAAATTTTGAGCGAGATTTTAAAATACAAAGTTTCTCCTCTTTGTTGAGAAATACAACCATCCCATCGATCGCAGTTGGCATCATGGGTGGGGAGATCGCCAACGATGACGAGTTCCAGGCATGGGAGGCAGATGACAATAAACCGATAGGCGGGCTCGACTGGACAGCGAACACAACGATCAGGCCCCAGGCGTCTGATGCGCTGAGTTCTTCCAACAACTCGATGCCGGCATGGCGAGACTTGCCTGGTGGAATGAAAGTCGGCACTTTCATTCATGATACTTTGCAATGGATGATTCAAGAGGGCTTGGAGTCACTAGACAATGATCCTGGTGCAATAAGTTTGCTGCAGAAAATCGAACTGACACTGCCTGCGGGTCTCACCACGGAGGGAATTGGTGCCGCCGCTGTGCCCGCACAAGTTGTGCACAATGAATTAAAGAAGATGCTTTGTGAAACTTTTGCTGCTTGGTTCAAGGCCATCGCTAACACAAGCATTGAACCTTTGGGCATCAGCTTGAAAAAGATTTCGACACACCTGTGTGAAATGGAATTTTGGCTATCGATTGAGTATTTCCATGCTCACCGTGTCGATCAAATTTGCAGACAATTCATATTTCCAAGTCTAGAGCGTCCAGTGCTCACGCCTGAGAGTTGGCATGGATTGATGATGGGATTTGCTGATCTTATTTTTGAGCATGAGGGGCGTTTTTGGCTCATGGATTACAAGTCAAATTTTTTGGGTTTAGAAGAAGACTCGTATTCAAGGGAAAATATTGAACGCGATGTGCTCAAGCATCGATATGATTTGCAAATGGCCATTTATCTGGTTGCGCTTCATCGAATCCTCAAATCAAGGTTGGGTGCACATTACACCGTGAACCGGTATCTTGGTGGTGCGATGCTATGGTATCTCAGAGGTGTCAACTCCCCAAGCCAAGGGATCTGTTTTATTCCTTGTCGAGTTGAAATGATTGAGTCTCTTGATGGCATTATCTCCGGTGTTTTGGACCCGCAACCGCGAACATTGAACTTTTCAAGCTCAAGATCGGACTCCACCCATGATTAAGTCAATGATTGGCCAGGAGTCATTTGACTTTACTCAACAGAGCTCATCGGTTCATACGGATGATCAGGTAAATGCGCTGCGCTTACTCAAGCAGGCTGTTCAGTTGGGATGGGTAAGACAGGTTGACTATTCGCTTGCATTTTTTCTTCAAGACTTGAACCCGACAACTTCATCGCCGTGCTTGATCTTGACGGTAGCTTTTTTATCCTATGCTGAATCCTTGGGCCACACATGCCTATCAATTGATCAACTGCTCAAGCAAAGCTTGGGTTTTTTGGGGATAAGCTCAACGATAAAACTGGCTGAAGACATCAGATTTTTATTGCCCAAAAATAAAGACATTTACAAAACCGAGCTCTTGAGGAGCCCTTTGGTTCGATTTGAGTCTTTGGATTTGGGTGGGAGTGAAACATATCCACCCATTCAACTCGATCAAGGTCAACCGTTGGTGCTATGTCAGCGCCAAAATGAATTGATTTTGTACTTGAGAAGACACTGTCAAAGTGAATCTTTCATTGCTTCAACTGTGGTTAACAAATGCAAACATTTACTCGCAGTCGATGAAGTCAAGACTTCAGAGCTTTTGGCGTTATTGTTCCCAAGGGATCAGGTAGGTCCAAGTAAAGACGACTTGGATTGGCAAAAGATATCGTGTGCTTTGGCTGCACGATCCGCGTTTACATTGATTACTGGAGGACCTGGAACGGGTAAAACGTACACGGTTTCCAGATTGATTGCTTTGACTTTGGCGTTGAGTGATGGTGTGGAGAAGAAAAAAATCGCTTTGGTCGCACCAACTGGCAAAGCAGCTTCTCGTTTATACCGCTCTATCCAAAATTCTTTGTTGGAGTTGGGAGACAAGTTAAAAGTACATTTTGATTTTTTACAGCAGTTCGAAACTATTGGTGTTGCCAAAACATTGCATTCCTTGCTAGGTGCTAGAAAAGGATCTCGATCCTATCGATTTCATTCTGGCAACACACTTGATTTGGATGTCTTGGTGATTGATGAGTCATCCATGATCAGCATTGAATTGATGTCTGCTTTGTTGCGTGCACTCAATCCTAGGACTCAGCTGATTCTTTTGGGGGATAAAAATCAATTGTCTTCAGTGGAAGCGGGCTCGGTGTTTGGTGCCTTGTGTGAGGCGCAATCATTGGAGCTTTTGCCAAGTGCCACGCATCT
>Ga0114964_10001301_pt1 | contig 18330 bp, 18 predicted proteins | sample C_131016_MF_Meta_FD_92638 | JGI IMG/M metagenome (GOLD analysis project Ga0114964, IMG submission 92638) | Freshwater microbial communities from Lake Croche, Canada to study carbon cycling - C_131016_MF_MetaG | ecosystem: Environmental > Aquatic > Freshwater > Lake | place: Lake Croche, Canada... | reverse complement strand
CCAAACGCCCGAGACCGCCGTTACCCAAACCCATGTCGTACTCCTCCTCACGGAGTTCGGTGATATCCAGGCCAAGCTCCCGGATAGCCTCCTCCATGTTCTGGTAGACCCCGGCGCTGTAGAAGCTGTTGATATAGAGGCGCCCCATCAGAAACTCGAGAGAGAGGTAGTAGAGCCTCTTCACGTTCTGATCTCTGTGCTTTGTCTGGGTGGCCATGAGGCGCTCAATGACCACGCATTGGACAGCCTTGGAGGTGGCCAGCCACCAATCCCTCTTGGAGGCAGTCTTGGGATCCCGCGCCAGAGTGTACTTGAGCTGGCTCTCGATGAGAGCCTTGAGACCTGAAACAGAAGTGTCGATGCTGGAGTGGAATTCGGCAGGAGCGGTCATAAAAGATGGAAAGTTACGAGCAAGACAGGGCTTTTGCGAGATTTGGGTTTCGTATCGATGACTGGTTTAGGCAATCTTAAAGTAATTTAAGGGAAGCAAACCCCGTTCCAACTCCAGGGAACTCTCAGAGAGGTTGGACTCCGAGTGCCTCTGATGGTAGCCTGCCTTGACTATGAAGTATCGCACCTTGCAGGGATCGGATCAGAAGATCAGTGAGATTGGCTTTGGTCTCTGGACTGTCTCCACCGGATGGTGGGGCACCTACACGGACGATGATGCTGTGAAGCTCATGCGTCTTGCTGCTGATCTCGGGATCAATCTCTTCGACGCAGCCGACACGTATGGCAATGGTCGCAGCGAAGATCTCATCGCCAAGGCGTTCCCTGGAGCCGAACGCGAGCGGATCGTGATCGCCACCAAGGTGGGCTACGACTTTGTGAACCATGGTGACGGCCGTCGAGGTCAGAAGGAAATCCCACAGAACTTCAGCCCCTCAGCCATCCGCCAGGCCGTGGACGCTGCTCTCAGCCGCCTTGGTACCGATCACATCGATATCCTTCAGCTTCACAATATCCGTGAGGAGCAGGTCCATGACGACGCCCTCTGGGAAGTGATGGAGGACCTTCGTGCCGAAGGAAAGTTCCGCCACGGCGGCATCGCCCTTGGACCAGCCATCGGCTGGCTCGGAGAGGGAGCGAGTGCCATTGCCCGCAGGAAGCCCGATGTCGTGCAGCACATTTATAATCTCCTGGAGCAGGAGGTCGGTTCAGCCCTGCACAAGACTGCCGAGGCCACTGCTGCCCCGACGAAGTTTCTCATTCGCGTTCCCCACTCCTCGGGAATGCTCGAGGGAAAATACACTGCAGACACGGTCTTCCCTCCCAACGACCACCGCAACCACCGCCCGAAGAGCTGGCTCATCAACGGGGTGAAGAAAATCGAACAACTCCGCTTCCTGGAGCGCCCGAACAGAACAATGGGGCAGGCTGCCATGCTCTGGCTTCTGAACGATCCACGCACGCTTTCCGTCCTGCCGAACATCTACGACGCCGAGCAGATCAAGGAGTTTGCCGCCACCTCCGAGTGCCCTCCCCTCGACGACTCGGAGATGGAACGCATCCGTGAACTCGTGACCGGGCATTTCGGACTCGAACCTGAAGAGCATAAATACAAGGGTGACATGGAACTCCCTGCAGAACTCGCCTCCCTTCTTCACTAAAAAAAGGCACGATCCCCCCACCCATTGACACCATGAACTCCTCCCCACATCCCGATGGCGGGGGGCAGATCGTCCCCAGGCACCCCGCTTCCATCATCCCTCCTCCCTCCGGAGGAATGTACTTGTTTGATTTTGATGGCACCGTGGCCGACACCAGAACAGTCGCTCACGGTATTCTCAACGACATGTCCCGTGAGTTTGGATTCAAGGAACTCCCGGATGAGGATCTTGAGACCGCGCGGAACATGAGCATCCGAGAGTTTATCCGTCATCTCGGCATCAAAAACTGGCGTGTCCCCATGATTGCCAAGCGCGGGCTGCAACTTCTTCATGAGCGCATCGACCGGATCGATCCCATTGCCGGCATGCCGGAGGTGCTTGCGGAGCTTTATGAGAGAGGAAACAGGATCGGCATCCTGACCTCTAACTCGGAGGCTAATGTCACCGCCTTCTTGAGACGACACGACCTTCCCTACTTCAAGTTTATCCGCACCTCCTCTAAACTTTTTGGCAAGGCGCGGGAAATGAAGAAAATCCTCAAGCACGAGAAACTCATACCATCCAGCGTCCTCTACATAGGCGATGAGACACGGGACATTGAGGCAGCCAAGGAGAGCGGACTGCGGATGGCTGCCGTCACCTGGGGTTACAACTCGCCTGAGGCGCTCGCTGCCATGAGGCCCGACCATCTGATCACCTCACCCGAGGAGATCCTCCGCATCCGGGAGGCAAAAACATGAAGACGCCTGCGACACGCCTCCGGCTGGACCAGCATCTACATGAGGCCGGGTATTTCGATTCCAGAGAAAAGGCGCAGCGTGCCATCCTCGCCGGACAGGTTACCGTCGGCGGACAAATCGCCGATAAACCGGGCACCAAGGTCAACCCCCTGCACGAAATCCTCATCACAGGCCGCGACCGTTACGTAGGTCGTGGCGGCCACAAGCTTGAAGGGGCACTCACGGGTTTCGGAATCGACCCCATGGGCCTATCATGCCTGGATCTCGGTTCATCCACGGGAGGTTTCACCGACTGCCTCCTTCAGCATTGGGCAGCTCATGTGACGGCGGTCGATGTTGGCAGAGGACAACTTGCCTGGTCACTGCGACAGGATCCGAGGGTCGAGGTGCGCGAGGGTATAAACGCACGCTACCTCACCTCCTCTGATTTTGAGCGCCGCTTTGATCTGATCGTCGGCGATCTCAGCTTCATCTCCCTGACTAAGATTCTTCCCGCCGCCTTTGAGTTGCTCAACCCGGAGGGAGTCATGGTGGTTCTGATCAAGCCGCAGTTTGAGCTCTCACGTGCCGAGATTGGCAAGGGTGGCATCGTCCGAGACACGGCTGCACGCCAACGCGCTGTCGACGGCATCCGCACTTGGGTGACCAATGGCGGTCATCGATTTGACCGAGTCATGGAGTCTCCCCTACCCGGCACTTCCGGAAACATCGAGTTCCTGGCCCTGCTCCGACGGGGCGACTCCACAGCGCCACTTAGCGAGGCAGTTAGCGCCGAGGTCGTCACTGCAGACCCTGTCCCTATCCCTGTTTCACCCACCACCATCATCACGGAATGACACTCGGACTCATCGCCCATGCCGGGAAGGAGGGGGCCTCAGCACTCGTCCGCTCCCTCACCGAGGAACTGGACCGCCGGGGCGCCTCCTACTTGCTTGAGAGAAGCACCGCCGCGCTGATCGGGATCGACTCCCCGCTCGATGAGTCTGCTCTGGCAGAGCGCTGCGACCTCCTCCTTGTCATGGGTGGAGATGGCAGCATCCTCCGGGCTCTGCACCGCTCCGGCGGGCACATCCGACCTATCTTTGGTATTAACATCGGCTCGCTCGGATTCCTGACCTGCTTGGGATCGGATGAGTACCTGCGAGCCATTGACTCCGTGCTCAGCGGCAACTACCTCCTCAGCCAGCGCAGCCTCCTCGACGTTGAAATCTCCGGCCCCGAAGGGATCATCCCCCTTGAACGTGCTCTCAATGACGTCACCGTCAGCCGTGGAGAGCGCTCTCAGTTAGTGAAGCTCCAGGCCTCCGTGGCTGGCTCTCCCCTCACCGAGTATCACGCAGACGGCCTGATCGTGGCCACCCCCACGGGATCGACCGCCTACTCTCTGGCCGCAGGCGGACCGATCCTGATGCCGGACAGCCGCGCGCTGGTCATCACCCCCATCTGCCCGCATGTCCTGAGCAACAGATCACTCGTCATCTCGGAGACGAGCGAAGTCGTGATCAAGGCCGAGGGCACAAACGACGTCTTCGTGACCATTGACGGGCGCACTCCTCATGCTCTGAAGTCGACTCAGCACGTTACCCTCCGCCTCTCCACGCAGAAACTTCCTCTGGCGATGATGCCTGGCACGACTTTTCCAGAGATCCTCAGGCAGAAGCTCAAGTGGAGCGGGAGCAACATCTAGAAAAGCAGCCGCCCAATTGATCCATGAGCACCATCAGCGATTCCCTTCTGATCAGGGATATCCATTCGCAACTCAAAGCCAACGATCACCGCGACGCCTTGGAGGAACTCCTCTCCCCGCTTCGCAATGATTCCCGCGTCCGCGACTGGGCGAATCTCCGAGGGGCACTCCTTGCAGAATTTCCTAATGACTGCTTTGCGGAGAGTCCATCCACCCTTTTCCTTCACCACGGCCGTACCGAGAGCGTTTCATCCCTGGTCCTCGCCTTAGGCCGAAGCAAGCAGGGGCTCTCACTACCCGGGAAAAAGCATCGTGTGCATCTGGTCATTGCAGCGGCCATTCCGGAGGCTCTGAACAACGAATACCTCCGCATCCTTGGCGCCTTCTCGCGCATCTGCCGCGAGCCATCCACACTCGCCGGACTGCTCGAAGCCAAAAGTCAGTCAGAGATCCTCACCCTCTTGGAAAAAGGATGCCTCCAATGAGCGATTCCCCATCTAGCTCTACAAACTCGCCCGCAGTGACCAGCTCGGTTGAGTGTCCTCCCCCTCTTCTTACAGTCCGCGACCTGAAGGTGCACTTCCCGATCCACTCCGGACTCATGCGCCGACAGACTGGATCATTCAAAGCCGTCGATGGTGTCAGCTTCACCGTGCCAGCAGGAAAGACCGTGGGCCTCGTGGGGGAAAGCGGAAGCGGCAAGACCACCATTGGTCGCACCCTCGTGAAGCTCATCCCTGCAACTTCAGGCGAGGTTTTCTGGAAGGGCAGTTCGATTCTACCACTCGGGGAAAAGGCTTTTCGCCCCCTGCGCCGGCAGATCCAATACATCTTCCAAGATCCGTTCGGCTCGCTGAACCCCCGGATGACCATCGGCACGATTATCGGAGAAGCGCTTGAAATTTATTTTCAGAAACTCTCTGCCAATGAACGTGCGGACCGCGTCGCAGCACTCCTTCAACGCGTCGGTCTGAAGCCTGAAATGATGAGCCGCTACCCGCATGAGTTCAGCGGCGGACAGCGCCAGCGGATCGGAATCGCCCGCGCTCTGGCCGTCGAACCGGAGTTCCTCATCTGCGACGAACCGGTCAGCGCCCTGGATGTCAGTGTCCAGGCCCAGATCGTGAATCTCCTCCAGGATCTTCAGGAGGAGTTGGGTCTTGCCCTCCTCTTCATCGCCCACGACCTTGCCGTGGTGGAGCACATCAGCGACTCCGTTCTGGTGCTTAACCGCGGACGCATTGTGGAGTCCGGCCCTGCTCGGGAGGTGCTGGAGAATCCCCAGGCACCTTACACCCGCGAACTGCTTGCAGCAGTTCCTCGCCTCCAGCCTTACTGATATTCATGAATACCTTGATGATGGCGCGCAAGTTGCGCGCAATGAACAAACCCCTCCTGTTCGTCATGCTGGCGCTGAGCCTCTTTGGCATCTACGCCATCTATAGCGCCACCTGGATGCGCGACACCCCATTCTGGTCCAGCCAGATCCGCTGGATGCTGATCTGTTTTCCTGTCTTCTTTCTAGTCGCGTTCAACGACTATCAATGGGTACGGATCGGAGCCATCCCGCTCTACATCATCAGTGTTATCCTACTGGTTCTCGTCTTTTTCATCGGAGTGAAGGTCTTCGGCGCTCGCAGTTGGCTCAACCTCGGTTTCGGCAACTTCCAGCCCTCACAGCTGGCGATCTTTGCGGGAGTCCTTCTCTTCGGCCTCTTCTTGAGTGACTCAGATGCCATGCACCCAGTCCTGCGCATCCTTATCTGCCTCGGGATCACTGCCATCCCCTGCGTCCTGATCCTGGTTCAACCATACCTGGGAGGCACTCTGGTTTGGATGCCGGTTCTCTTTGCCATGCTTTTTGTATCTGGCATCCAGGTCCGCTACCTCGCCACCATGATCCTGATCGGCGTTGCCTTCATGCCACTGGTGGTGAACTTCGGCCTTAAGCCGTACCAGAAGGATCGTATCCTCATCTTCATGGATCCCTCGCTCGACCCACAGGGTGCGGGATGGACCATCAACCAGTCGCTCAATGCCATCGGCAGTTCCGGATTCTGGGGCAAGGGGTTCAAAGCACCTAACACACTCAACGAGCTCGGTTACCTCCCCAGCACCATCGTCCACACCGACTTCATCTACTCCGTCTTTGGTGAGCAGCACGGCTTCATCGGTGCCATCCTGCTGATTTCGGCCTTCGCTATCATGCTGATCTCCGGACTTTATGTGGCAACTCAGGCGCAGGATATGCTGGGGCGCCTCCTTGCCATTGGCATCGTGATGCTTCTCTTCACCCACATCTTCATGAACATCGGCATGACCGTGGCCGTCACCCCGATCACCGGACTTCCCCTCCCCCTCGTCAGCTACGGGGGATCCTTCCTGCTCATTACCATGGCATGCCTAGGACTGCTTCAGAGCATCTGGATCCATCGCAAGCTCGTCTATTGATGCGGATTAAAAGATTAATGAATCAAATCGCCATCACCTTTTTAGCCTTCCGCCTTTAACCTTCAGCCTTTCCTTTATGCGCATTCTCTCTGGCATCCAGCCGACCGGACTTCCCCACCTCGGCAACTACTTCGGCATGATGAAGCCAGCCATCGAACTTCAGGAGAAGGGCGAGGCCTTCTACTTCATTGCCGACCTGCATGCACTCACCACAGTGAGAGACCCCGCCGCCCTGCGCAGCAACTCGCGGGAGGTCGCGCTCGACTTCCTGGCCTGCGGTCTTGATCCACAAAAAGCATGCCTCTTCCGTCAGAGTGACATCGCATGTATTCCCGAGCTCTCATGGATCCTCTCCACCGTCACTCCGATGGGACTTCTCGAGAGGTGCCACTCCTACAAGGATAAGCTGGCCAAGGGACTCCATGCCTCTCTCGGACTCTTCTCCTATCCCGTACTCATGGCCGCCGACATCCTTGCCTACGACAGTGATGTCGTTCCGGTCGGTAAGGATCAGAAGCAGCACCTTGAAGTCACCCGCGACATCGCGGTCAAGATCAACGAACTCTACGGCGACATCTTCAAGCTGCCTGAAGCGATGATCAGGGATGGATCCTCGGCACTCCCCGGCACCGATGGCGGGAAGATGAGCAAAAGCTACGGGAACACCGTCGAACTCTTTCTTGAGGAGGGTGCTCTCAAGAAAAAGATCATGGGGATCCAGACCGACTCCACACCGGTCGAGGAGCCAAAAGCAATCGAAGGCTCCGCCATTCTGGGAATCTACAAGCATGTCGCCTCACCGGCTGATTACGCTTCCATGGAGGCAGACTTCCTCGCTGGGGGAAAAGGGTACGGCGACTTTAAAAAGAGACTCTTCGGTGCCGTCTGGGAGCACTTTGCACCGATGAGGAAAGAACGTGAGCGCTTTGCTTCGGATCCTGCAGAGCTGGATCGTATCCTTGAAAACGGCGCAGAGCGTGCCAATGCCATTGCCCGCCCGGTGATGGATCGCTTGAGGAAAGCAATCGGTCTGCGGTAGAGCACTCAAAGCGCTAGAAGCACTCTAGGCAACGCTGCGCCTTTTATACCTTGCAGAGGGGTAGCATTGTGATAGTTTCACTGCATTGACGCGGGGTGGAGCAGCCCGGTAGCTCGTCAGGCTCATAACCTGAAGGTCGTAGGTTCAAATCCTACCCCCGCCACCATTTTTTCTCCGGCATTTTCAGCCGTTGAGGCCGACAAACACTACCTCTAATGGCGATCGGTGTGTTTTTCTCTGTAGGACAGAAAACGACTATTTAAGACGTAATTTTGTTGCCATTTGATTGGAAGCAGTCCACAACCGCCACTTTTGGGATCCGTATGAGTTTTAATGTGGAAATCAGATGAAACGGATGCGAAGCAACGGCCAAGCAAGCCAAATCGAGTGCTGAATCAACGATTGATTCCCGGAAATGACTTTGAGGGAAAGATACTCTCGATTGCCTATAATCCCTCCCAGGGGCGTTCGCCTTCCCGTCATCATATCCTCTTCCTGAGTTCCTGATTTCCATATTACTTTGCTGTTAGATTCCTTTTGCTGCCCTTCCTGATTTCCATATTTAATCCTTACTCATGCGTTTTTACACCAAGCGGAGAAAGATGCCCTCGATCACGGTTGTCTCCCTGATCGATATTCTGGCGATCCTCCTTATCTTCTTCATCGTCACGACGACCTTCCGCGAGAAACTCCCGCAACTTCAGATCAACTTACCTGAGTCGAAGAGTGCTGCCACAGAGGCCTCCGAGCCTAAGAAGGCCATACTGCTCCAGATTAAGGGACCGGAACAAATCACCCTTGATAATAAGCCCGTCACCGCGGCCTCTCTCCCCTCCGCGATTAGGGAAGTCCAACGTGCCAATCCAGGTTGCTCCATCACCATGCAGGCAGACAAGGAGGCTCCTTTCGGCACCGTGGTCACCGTCCTTGATGCCCTTCAGGCGGCAGGCGTGAAGAATGTCCCTGCTGTTGCCAAGCCGATTGGGAAATAGGGAAAATAGGAAAACATCTAGAAGCAGTACCGATGAGCAGACTTAAACAGAAGAAAGCCGCACAGATCAAACCCCTGGAGGTGGTCAAGTACGGCCACCCCGCTTTACGCAGCAAAGGAAAGAAAGTGGAAAAGATCGATGACTCCATCCGTGCACTCGCGGAGGAGATGATCGTCACCATGTACGAGGAGGATGGATGTGGACTTGCCGCTCATCAAGTTGGCAGATCGATCCAGATGGCAGTCATTGACGTCATGCCCGCCTTTGAAGATCGACCCAGCCGCGCCTGGATGAACGGGCGTGAACTGGAACTCGAGTCCCTGATGCCCCTTGTGATGATTAATCCGGAAATCCATCCCGTCGGTGAGGAACGTTCCTTTGAAGTCGAGGGATGCCTCAGCATGCCAGGCTTGCACGATGAAGTGGAGCGTCCGGACCGCGTCCGTATCGTCTGTCAGGATATCGATGGAAGCGTTCTCGACTTTGAGGCAGAAGGCCTCCTGTCACGCGCAGCACAGCATGAATACGACCACCTGCACGGCATCCTGTTTATCGATCACCTCTCCCCCGAGGATCGAGAGACTCATCAGCCACTCCTTCGCAAGTTTCAGGCGAAGGCGTCGCCGTTTTAAGAAGAAAGGATCCAAGGATCTCCCTGGCAGAAAATGCACCATGACAACGAGAGTCTTTCCGTTCTGAGGGAAACTTTCTATTATTTGGTGTTATCTACCTTTCACTAATAGAACCGAAACTAGAGAAACGATCTGAACCCAAAAACACACCGACCCATGGCACACCAAACGGAAACAAACCACCTGCTAGAAAACAACAAAAGTTATGCCAACGGCCAAAGCATTCATCTTCCAAAGCATCCCGGCGTTCAGCCGATCCAACCTTCAAAACAGGTGGCCATTGTTGCCTGCATGGATGCTCGGCTTGATGTTGAAGACATGCTGGGACTGCAGACCGGGGAAGCTCACATCATCCGCAATGCCGGCGGCGTCGTGGACGCAGACACCATTCGCTCACTGATCATTTCGCACCATTTGCTCAACACAAAGGAGTTTATCCTGATCCACCATACCCGCTGCGGCATGCTTGCATTCACCGACGACCTCCTCAAGTCAGGGTTGGAGGGCGATCCGGCGGCAAGCGATTTGCTGTCTCAAGCAACGGGACGCAAATTCGTGTCACCCAAGAAGTCATCCGACTCGCCGGCGGTTTTTCATGCCTTCAAGGGAGAGCTCGAAGCTCTTGATCATGAGCATAACCACAAGGCCCAGGAGCGCCTCGAATCGGACGTGCGCCAGGGCATCTCAACGATTCTCAACCATCCCTGGATTCCCACGACAGGCGAGGATGCGATTACTGTTCGAGGGTTCATCTACGATGTTGATTCGGGCAAACTGAACGAGGTCAGCTATCCCGGATAGCCTTGATTAGTGGCCCGGCTTTAAAGCCGCCACCATCTTAGGAACAAAGAAACAGAGGTGCAGCCTCCGACAGGCGGGGGCCCACCTTTTAGCGCCATTGGCTTTAGGCGGTGAGTTCCTCCCGCCTAAGACAACTTCTTGCTCGATGCGGGACTGCTCGCGCGAGTGATTGGGGTCTATTTTTCTCTTAGAGCCGTAAGCTTCGATTGAGAGTCAGGCGGTCAAGCGATGTTGTAGATACCGCTCACTCTGTGAAGCGACTCTGAAACACCTCGTAGATCCACCGGCGTGATCCGGCAAAGACACAGGTGATCGTCCGCTCACCATCGATCATCTCATACTCAAAGATCACCCGGTACGATCCGACTCTTAGCCGCAGGAAGCCCTCAATCTCCTCCGTCAGCGGCTTGATGTCACCGCTCTCCTTAGCAAGCGCCTTAATAGCCTCTTTTAACCGATGCCGTGGCTGGGGTGGGAGCTTGAGGAGATAATCCAGGACCTCCTCCTGAATCCGAACGGAAATCATAGGGTATCCAGTGCCGAGAGATCATGGTAGACGGCTCGCCCCTCGCGGTGCTTAAGAATAGCGGCCATCGCCTTCGGATCAGCCAGCATCTCCTTAGTCTCTGCTATGGCCTCCATTCTCTCAATCGACATCATCACAGCGACAGCCTTGCCGTGATTGCTGATCGTCACAGGACGATCAGCCGCCTCCTGAACAACGGAGGAGAAATTCTGCTGGGCTGTCTTAATTGTGTAAGAATCGGACATCCCTAAAAGAAAGACTTTTTAGTGTTTTTGAAAAAAGAGTTCACTTCGGGAACATCAACCGCTGCTCAGGGAATTTCAGGTCAACGCAGAGGGAAGCTGATTATCCAGCCATAGGAAACTAAGGCTTGGCGTTATAGAAGCCTGCCCTGCAACGCTTTTTGCACTCAGGGCTAAGGTATTTTAGATGCGGGGCTAGGCGTGTGAATGCCGCTGTAGTTTTCCTACAGCAAGTGAGCAATAACAACGCCCCGCGCTAAAAGACCTAGCCCTCCTGAACAGGGAGACAGGAGCAGAAAATATTCCGATCCCCATACACATTATCCACCCGCGACACTGTCGGCCAAAACTTGTGGTTCTTAAGCCAGGGAGCAGGGAAGACGGCCTGCTGTCGTGAGTAGGAACGCGTCCAATCGTCGGATGTGGCAGTGAGGGCGGTGTGCGGAGCCCTCTTGAGAGGGTTGTCGGCACGGTCGAGCTTTCCTTCCTCGATAGCCGTGAGTTCGCCGTGGATGGCAATCATCGCATCACAGAAGCGGTCGAGCTCTTCCTTGGACTCGCTCTCGGTCGGTTCGACCATAAGAGTCCCTGCCACAGGCCAGCTCATGGTCGGAGCGTGGAAGCCGTAATCCATAAGTCGCTTGGCAACATCCTCCACCTCGATCCCTGCACGGGCCTTCCACTCGCGGAGGTCGAGAATGCACTCGTGTGCTACAGTTCCATTTGCACCCTTGTAGAGCACAGGAAAGAAGGCATCGAGGCGCTTGGCGATGTAGTTGCCGTTGAGGATCGCAAGGGCGCTTGCCATGGCGAGGCCATCCGGTCCCATCATGCGAAGATACATCCAACTAATGACGCAGATGCTGGCACTTCCCCAAGGGGCCGCACTTACTTCGGTAACAGCCTGGGATCCACCTGTCGGGATCACCGAGTGGCCAGGGAGGAAGGGAGCAAGGTGCTCGGCCACTCCGATTGGTCCCACGCCCGGACCACCACCGCCATGAGGGATGCAGAAGGTCTTGTGAAGGTTGAGATGGCAGACATCGGCTCCGATGCCACCTGGAGTGCAGAGGCCGACTTGGGCATTCATGTTGGCACCATCCATGTAGACCTGTCCGCCTGCCTCATGGATCAGTGCACAGACCTCCTTGATGCTCGCTTCGAAGACTCCGTGCGTGGAGGGGTAAGTCACCATGAGGGCAGCAAGGTTATCACGGTGCGTGGAAATCTTGGCCTTCAAGTCAGCGACATCGACATTTCCATCGGCATCACAAGCGACCCCGACGATCTCCATGCCCACCATAGCGGCACTGGCGGGATTGGTACCATGGGCAGAAAGGGGGATCAGGCAGACATTCCGATGAGCATCACCACGTGCGCAGTGATAGGCCCGGATGACGAGGAGGCCTGCATACTCACCCTGAGACCCGGCATTGGGCTGCAGGGAGACCGCATGGAATCCGGTGATTTCGGAGAGCCACTGGTCGAGTTGGCGGAAGATGGTCGCATAGCCTTTGGCCTGAGATGGAGGAATAAACGGGTGGAGCGATCCGATCGTCTCCCAAGTCACTGGAAGCATCTCGGAGGTGGCATTCAGCTTCATCGTGCACGACCCGAGGGGAATCATCGAGGTCGTGAGCGAAAGATCCTTAGCCTCCAGTCGGCGGAGATAGCGAAGCATCTCGGTCTCGGTCTGGTAGGAGTTAAAGACAGGATGCGTCAGGTAGGAGGAGGTCCGCCGCAGGGCGTCTGGAGTCTGCCAAGTCAGGGGATGGCTCTGCTCATGGCTTGGTCCCTTTCCGAAGAATTCAATCAACTCTTCGATCGATGCGGTTGTCTCGTCGAGAGAGAGGGTCATGGCGGTCTCACCCAGGAAGCGGAGATTGATCTCTGCCTTCTCGGCGCGGGAGCGAAGGGAGGCAGATTCGGCAGCAGTGAGATTGATCCTGACCGTGTCAAAGAAAGGGGCATCGGCAACAGACCAGCCAGCCTTGCCTAGCGATGCCGCCAGCTTCAGTGCGTGGAGATGGATGCGCTCGGCGATCTCACGGAGTCCCTTCGGACCATGATAGACGGCGTACATCGAGGCGATCACCGCGAGGAGAACCTGTGCGGTGCAGATGTTGCTCGTCGCCTTCTCACGGCGGATATGCTGCTCGCGGGTCTGCAGAGTCAGACGGTAGGCGGGATTGCCATCAGCATCCCTGGAAATGCCGACAAGACGCCCCGGCAGTCGTCGCTTGAACTCGTCACGCACGGCTAGGAAGGCTGCATGAGGTCCCCCATATCCCATGGGAACTCCGAATCGCTGGGTCGAACCGACCACGATATCAGCACCGAACTCGCCCGGCGGCTTCAGTAACACCAGAGAGAGCGGATCACTCGCCACCACAGCCAGTCCACCAACAGCATGAATCTTTTCGATTGCCGCAGTAGGGTCGACAATGGATCCATCGGTGGAGGGGTATTGGAGAATTCCTCCGCAGAGATTCTCTGATGGGATCTGATCCACACTGCCGACGATCAGCTTGATACCGAGTGGTTCGGTGCGCGTGCGTAGAAGAGAAATCGTCTGGGGATGGCATCCCTCGCAAACAAAGAATGAGGAAGCGCCATCTGCTCCGACCGTACCTTTGAGGTCATGGCACATCGCCATCGCCTCGGCAGCAGCCGTGGCCTCATCCAGCATCGAGGCGTTGGCAATGGCCATACCGGTGAGGTCGCAGACCATCGTCTGGAAGTTTACCAGGGCTTCCATGCGGCCTTGGGAAATCTCGGCCTGATACGGAGTGTAGGCGGTGTACCAACCGGGATTCTCGAGAATGTTCCTGCGGATGACGGCCGGGAGATGTGTGCCGTGATATCCCATGCCAATGTAGGAGGGACGGATCTCATTCTCCGAGGCGATGGCACGGAGCTCGGCAAGGGCCTCTTCCTCAGAGACCGCAGAGGGGAGATCGAGTGAACGGCGCAGACGAATCTCTTCCGGCACAGTCGTGGCGATCAGCTCCTCAAGGTTCGAGAACCCGAGTGTCGCGAGCATCGCGTCGACATCCGTGCGCTGTGGTCCGAGATGGCGACGTGAAAATCGCCCTAGGGAAAAAACGGCGTCCAGGTCCCTCATCACACCATTCTTCTCAATACTCATTAGGAGATCTGAGCGGTGTAGGCCTCGGGAGTCAGAAGGGCATCCACCTCAGCGGCATTGGAAGCCTTCATCTTGTAGATCCAGCCCTGACCGAAGGGATCGGTGTTCAGGAGAGCAGGATTTGCGGCCAACTCGGCATTCACTTCTGTGACTGTTCCACTAAGCGGGGAATAGATGTCACTGGCAGCCTTCACCGACTCAACGACGGCGGCGGTGGCACCAGCCTTCACCTCGGCACCGACCTTGGGAGGCTCTGCGTAAACAATATCGGTCAACTCAGCCTGAGCATGGTCGGTGATGCCGACGGTGATCGTATCACCCTCGGTTCGGATCCATTCGTGGGTCTTGGCGTAGCGGAGGTCAGCAGGAACGTTCATAGATGGGATGTTTTTTGAGAGGTTAAAGGGGTGCGTTGGAGAGAGATAGCTTACAGGGCTGGTTTCTTGTAAAAAGGAAGCGCGGATACCGTAGCGACGTAGTGGCGACCGCGCACTTCAATTTCGAGTTGCGTGCCGGGGGTGGAGAGTGTCGGCGGGAGATAGGCCATGGCGACCCCCTCACCCAGACTCGGAGAGAGCGCACCGCTGCAAGTCTCGCCCACCACCTTCCCCTCTGAGAGAACTGCGTAGTGCGACCTCAAGGGCGGGCCTTGGACAGTAAGCTTGAATGGCGTGAGGAGTGAAGGAAGGCCTGCCGATCGCTGGGCCACGAGGGCCACTCGTCCGGAGAAGTCTCCCTTCTCAGGATCATCAAGGGAAACGAACTTCCCGAGTCCGGCTTCCAGCGGGGTGCGATCACGGCTGAGGTCCGAGCCATTGAGCGGATATCCCATCTCCAGCCTGAGGGTGTCGCGGGAGCCGAGCCCGCATGGCTTCACGCCTGCGGCGACCAGCTTGTTCCAGAGGGACACGCCATCGGCAACGGGAACAAAAAGCTCAAATCCATCTTCACCGGTGTATCCGGTGCGTGCCACCAGTGAGGGAACTCCTTCCCCTCCCCCGGCAAGTGAAGCAATCCCGTTCCGCTTCGGAACGTCGCACCCGGGGAAAAGCTGACACAGAACGCGCTCAGAGTCAGGCCCTTGAAGTGCGATGGCCGCATAATCATTACCAAGGTCCATGAGCTGAACCGATCCATCCTTGGGGAGATGAGAGCGCATCCACTCGAGGTCAATCTCACGACAGGCCGCATTGATTACCAAGAAGTACTCCGACTCGCCGGAGCGGTAGATGATCAGGTCATCGATCACGCCGCCCTTCTCATCAAGCATGAGGGTGTATTGTCCACGGGTGACGGCGAGTTTACCGACACGGTTGGTCAGCAGACTCTCAAGCCACGCCAAGGCACCGGGGCCGGAGACCGTGACCTCGCCCATGTGGGAGATGTCGAACATTCCCGAGGCAGAACGCACCGCACGATGCTCATCCATGATGCCGGAATACTGGACCGGCATGAACCAACCGCCGAACTCCACCATGCGCGCCGAGCAGGCGATGTGAGCAGATTCGAGGGGGGAGTGCTTAAGGGTTGCGGGATCGCTCATACCTGTGGGTTGGTTGTGCCATTGGTCGAAGTGGACAGGGATCCATTGGGACGACGGCCGGTGAAATCGAGGTAAGTATAAGACTGGAACATCTTCTCGTACTCATCGACAAGACGCATCGCCTCGCTCGGCTTGAGTCGATCACTCTTGAGTGCGGCATCGGCCTGAGACTTGATGCGACGAGCCAGCTCCTTGGTATCCCATTGCGTGAGCGTGAGGACCTGATCGACGGTATTCCCGGGGAGAACCTCCTCGATGTAGTACCCCGACTCCTCATCCTCATCGAGGAAGACATGCATCTCGTTCACACGACCGAACAGGTTGTGCAGGTCGCCCATGATGTCCTGATAGGCACCAGAGAGGAAGATACCTAGGTAGTAAGGCTCTCCAGAGCGAACGCGATGGACTGGAAGGGTCTCCTTCACATCTTGGAAGTCGATGAACTTGGCCATCTTTCCGTCGGAGTCGCAGGTGATATCCACCAGAGTGCCGCTCCGGTCCGGCACCTCGTCGAGACGATGAATCGGCATGACTGGGAAGAGCTGACCCAGCGCCCAATGGTCGAGCAGAGACTGAAAAACGGAGAAATTGCAGAGGAGCTGATCGGCAAGCGCGACTTCAAGCTCACGCACCTCCTCGGGCACTTGGTTCATCCCAAGATGAAGCTTCACGATCTCTGCTGCGATCTGCCAGTAGAGAGTGTCGATCTTGGCCTTGGAGCGGAGATCCAGCAGACCAAGATCAAACATCGACTGGGCCTGATCGCGGATCTGCTGGGCATCATGAAGATTCTCCAGGCGGCGCTTCTCGTTAAGTCCCATCCTGATCTCGATCATGTCGGCCACAAGCTTGGGATCCTCGGCAGAGACCGTCACCACGGCACTGTTACTCTCCTTCTCGATGGAGCCAAAGGCCTCGATGATCAGGATGGAATGAGGGGCCACGATGAAGCGACCGCTCTCACTCACGATCACTGGATGCTCCACCTGCTCCGAGTCGCAGATCTCCATGATGTTGTAGACGATGTCGCGAGTGTACTCGTGCAAGGAATAGTTCCTCGAGCTGTCGAAGCTGGTGCGTGAGCCGTCGTAGTCGATTCCAAGACCGCCGCCGACATCGAGGTAGCCGAGGGAGTGGCCCATCTTCTTGAGCTTGGCGTAGAAGCGGGCCGCCTCGCGCGTGGCGCGACTGATCGTCCCGATATCGGGAACCTGAGAGCCGACATGGTAGTGAAGGAGCACTAAGGCCTCGGGGATTCCCTCCGCATGGAGCGTGTCGCTCATGGAGACGAGGTCGGCCGTGGAGAGGCCGAACTTCGCATTTTCTCCGCCGCTTGTGGCCCACTTGCCGGCTCCCTTGGAGAGAAGACGGACGCGTGCGCCGATCATCGGGGTGATGCCGACCTGCTTGGCCACGGCGAGAATCTGGTGGAACTCCTCGAGCTTCTCGACAACCAGGATCACTTTTTTCCCAAGCTTCAGACCAATCAGTGCAGCGCGGATGAACTCGTCATCCTTATAGCCATTGCCGATGACAAGGCTCTCGGGATCGGAATGCACCGCCATGGCGGCAATGAGCTCCGGCTTGCTTCCGGCCTCAATGCCGAAGTGATACTGGAGGCCGGCATCCACGATCTCCTCAACGACCTCGCAGAGCTGGTTAACCTTGATGGGGAAGACCCCGCGGTACTGGTTCTTGTAGGCGCACTCGGTGATGGCCCTGGCAAAGGATTCGTTGAGACGACGCACACGATCACGCAGCAAGTCATGACTGCGCACCAACAGGGGGAAACGAAGTCCCCGATCACGGGCCTCGTCGACGAGTTCCATCAGATCGATTTCCTCGCCATCCTTACGACGCGGGCGTATCACAGCATTCCCAGCCTCGTTGATTTTCACATATCCCTCGGACCATCCCTCCACGTTGTAAAGGGCAGCGTTTTGAGTGGTGATGGATCCGGCGGGAAGTTGGGACATTTCGATGAACTTGGAAGCGTTAAAAAGTGGAGTTTGATTTAACAATTAACACGCCCCCTTGGCGACATGATGCTGAAGTTTTTTTCATCCCAATATTGCGACTAGCGGAGGAGATTCGCTTTCCGTTTGAATGTCTCTCATATCCCTTTGAGTCAGTTCCACATACTTTCCATACCAAACCCCACCCATGAGAATCCTTCACATCGATGCCTTCGCTGGAATCAGCGGCGACATGTCCGTTTCAGCTCTTAGGGACCTTGGTGTTCCCGAGGAGGTCTTTCAAAGCGCCTTAGCTTCCTTAGGGGTAGAACTGCCCCCCTTCCGGTTTGAACGTGGCGATAGAAACGGAATCTCGGGATGGAGTTTCCGGGTGAAGGGGCATGATGGAGGGGAAGGAAGTGATGCTGCCCATCACCACCACCAACATGGGCACAATAAAGATCAAGGTCATGCCCATACGCACACCCATACGCACACCCATACGCACACCCATGAGCATTCCCATGATGAGGACCACGGTCACTCCCACGGTCGCAACCATGCAGAGATCAGAGCTCTCCTCTCCAAAAGCACTCTCGACCCCGAGGTGAAGCAGCGAGCGTTAGCGGTATTTCAGCGCATCGCCATTGCGGAGGGAACCATCCACGGGGTCCCTCCAGAAACTGTCTGCTTTCATGAGGTGGGGGCAGAAGACTCCATCGCCGATATCGTTGCTGCCTGTGCAGGTATCGCCTTCCTAAAGGTCGATCAGATCACCTGTGGCCCGCTCATCGAGGGGTCGGGTCACATTCACTGCGCCCACGGCACCTTCCCCCTCCCCGCACCTGCCACCTTGGCACTCTTAATGGGGATCCCTTTCCGTCAGGTCGATGAGCCTTGGGAGCACATCACCCCAACTGGCGCAGCCCTCCTAGCCGAATACGCAATCACCTACGGACCCATG
>Ga0114964_10001300_pt1 | contig 18331 bp, 14 predicted proteins | sample C_131016_MF_Meta_FD_92638 | JGI IMG/M metagenome (GOLD analysis project Ga0114964, IMG submission 92638) | Freshwater microbial communities from Lake Croche, Canada to study carbon cycling - C_131016_MF_MetaG | ecosystem: Environmental > Aquatic > Freshwater > Lake | place: Lake Croche, Canada... | reverse complement strand
GCGCTTAAGAACGACTCGTTCAAGTTCCAGGGTAGGCAGCAAGACCCCACCAGCAATGTTGGGGCTAGATAAATGATAGTTTAGAAACAGAATCCGGCTTATGAGGCTTGTAGTATTTTTTAAAATCAGTTTTCATTCTTTTAAAAGAGTGAAACTTAAACTTGATCATACATGACTATAGAACAGATAAAGCGTATGAAGGACCAAGTGAGTGTCCTGAGGAGGTTTCTTTGACGTCGATAATCGACTATATAAAGTAAATACCGATAAGCAATTGTCATTATCTCCTGGTTTTTGGGATGACAATACCCGTGCTACGGGCACCATGAAGGAAATCAAACTTAATGAGTATTGGATCAATATGTTTCAAACGGTGGAAGCCAATTTGGAAGACTTTATTGTTCTATTTGATTTTTGGAAAGGCGGAGATGCTACTGAACAAGAAACGCAGGAGGCGTTTGACAAAGCAATTGTATCTATTGAGGATGCCGAATTTAAAAGCACTTTAAATAAACCTGAGGACGAACTCCCAGCTATATTACAAATTAATCCAGGAGCAGGTGGTACAGAAAGTCAGGATTGGGCAGAAATGTTATTGCGCATGTACACCATGTATGGAGAGAAGCAAGGTTGGACTGTAAGTTCATTAGATTATCAAGAAGGAGATGGAGCAGGTATTAAATCGGCTACTATACAATTTGATGGCCCTTTTGCTTATGGGTTTTTAAAAGCAGAATCGGGTGTACATCGTTTGGTAAGAATTTCACCATTTGATAGTAATGCAAGAAGGCATACTTCTTTCGCTTCTGTTTATGTTTATCCTTTGATTGATGATACCATTGAAATTGTTGTCAACCCTGCCGATATTGAATGGGAATTTTATAGAAGTGGTGGCAAAGGAGGACAAAATGTAAATAAAGTAGAAACTGCAGTAAGATTAAAACATGCATCTGGTATTATTGTAGAATGTCAACAATCTAGAACGCAAGGGGAGAATAGAGAGATTGCTATGAAGATGTTGAAGAGCAGATTGTATGAAGCTGAAATGCGAAAAAAGCAGGAAGCTTTAAATGCTTCGAATGCGAATAAGAAAAAAATAGAGTGGGGTAGTCAAATACGTTCTTATGTTTTCCATCCTTATAAAATGATCAAGGATCACCGAACCAATTTTGAAGTAGGAAATATAGGCCCAGTAATGGATGGAGAGATAGATGGCTTTATAAAAGCTTATTTAATGCACGAGAAAACCGAGGGGGAATAAGTCCTTTTTTGATTTAGGTCTAAATTCTTCCTGCCATTTAAAACCTCTTATCATTAATTGTGATTTTGTTGTTTGTCCAATTGGACTCATATTACCAGTAAGTTGATTTCTAAATACTACTTTTGCAGGTTCATTATTTTCAAAAGTAATTTCTATTATTTGCGCATTAGAATGATTCACTCCGATAAACTTTTTATCATTGTCTAAAGCGAAATAGATATTTTCTGCATTTCCTTTTGTGCGCATTTTAGTAATAGATCCATCATCAAACCATGCATTAAGTTTGTTACCTTTTAATTGGTTGTAATATTCCGTGGTATCAATTTTATTGATGGCAAACGCATTTTCAAATACATAAAGCTGCTCTGGCTTTTTATTTTTTACATACAAATAAATAGTATCTCCAGTGATTTGATTCTCATTGGCCCATACAATAGGATTGCTTAATAATCTAATAGTTGAATCATTTAAGGAATAGAATAAACTATCTGCTTTGGCTTGTAAAGAGTCGGAATATATTCTTACATGATGGTAAGCTTCAAAATATTTATCTAAAGTTGTATCTTTTATTTTGCCAATACTATCTCTGGCTTTGGGAATAGTTCTTGCTAAGTCAGTAATTTTACCAGTATGCAGTGTGTCAGCTGCTATGTATAAAGTATCCTTCTTTTGCTTTATTAATAATAAAGGATGTTCAGTGGCAAATAAAATACTTTTTTTCTTATTGGTTTTAATATTACCAGCCAATAAATCAAAACTAAGTGAATCCTTTGATCTGTAAATCGCGTCCCCTCTAAATTCACTTAGTCCGGTAGAATCGTCAATAAACATTTCGTCAGCAATAAAATGATAAGTGCTATCATCTACAGAAGATCTGTCGTATAAGTTTCCTTTTTTAAGCCCAGTATTAAAATTCCCATTGCTTGTACTAATTACTCTTGAACCAGTGATAATTTTACTAGGACTAGTAAAATTGGCTAGTTGCGAGTAGGTATTATACGTTAAAGTATCAGTAATGATTTTGTTTTCTGGATCACGTAATTCAACCTTCTTCTTAAATATGACATCTCTGGTTTCGCCATAATAAATTCCTTCCTTACTTGTTAAAATAGTTTTATCTCTTACTAATTTTCCACCTTTGATAAAGCTACCTATTTTAGTAGCTGCATCATAATCCAAAGAGTCGGTGGTGAGTACCCCTTTGCCGTCAGTCAATTTTACTTTTTTTCTTAAAAAAGCTTTTTTAGTATCTCCTAAATATTTTAGATAGTCAGAATAAGTATGCACACTATCGGCATCATTGATATGGATATGTCCAAAACCTTCTAGCGTGTTTAGGGTATTATTTAAAATTAGACTATCGCCAAATAATAAAGTTTTTCCTTGTCGTATTTGAACATGTCCAACAAAGACAATAAAATCCATGCTGTCCATTTTTTTTACATTGTAAGTTTCTGCCGAAAGAAACTCAATCAATTTTCCACCATTTTCAACAGTGGCTCCGTTGGAAACAGCAAGGGTATCAGGTTTTTTTTGAATTTGTGCCTTAGCAGAAATAGTCAAAAAGGCAAGGCTTAATATAATAAAACCAATTCTATTCATGTGATATTGAATCGGCTATAGGCTTGGACAAAGGAATTGATTTATCTTTTTTGCCAAATACAGAAATATTAATATATCGTTTTGGATGTACTTTGACATCATCCACTAAAGTATTGATACTTTGTAATGTGTTTTGTAATTCATGGTAAAAACTACTGTCATTCATTAATTTGGCTGCTGTGCCATTACCTGAATTTAATTTTTGTAAGCTTGTATTTAAACTGGCAACAGCCAATTGAATGGTTTTGATGGTTTTATTTAAATCAGCATCCTTAACAGCCTTTGAAGCGCTATCTAAATTGGTTATAATATTATTTAGCTTTTGATTGTTATCATTTAAATTTTTAGTAAAACTATTGACATTGTCAAAAGTTTGTGCAATAGAACCATTTTGTTTTTGAAGCATGGTTTCAATATCGCCCACTGAAGTACTTAAACTTTTTGTAGTTACTGCCAAATTCTCTAAAATTAATTGAAGCTTTTCTTTATTATTATCATTTAGTACCGTGTTAATATTGGTTAAAACCTTATCTAAGGAAGTGATGGCGTTTTTAGTTTGTTCACCAAGAGGGGATAGGGTATTCACAAAGTCACCTAATAAACTGGTAGCAGGGGCAGTTTGAATCGTATCTCCAGATTTGAAAAAAGTAGCGGCATTTCCTAATACAATACTAATACTACTAATACCTAGTGGGTTATCTTGAATAGTGGCTACTGAGTTAACTGGAATTTTATAAGGTTCATTTAATTTAACTGATACAATTATTTGCGCTAAATTATCTTTTTGATTTTCTATTTCAAATACGGATCCCACTTGATAGCCATTTACAAAAACAGGATTAGAAACAATGAGTCCTTTGGTATCTGCATATTTCGCATAAATCAAGTTGCCTGATTTAAATATAGTTTTACCTCTAAGGAAATTGAAGCCTAATATAATTATCGTAATTGCAATTACGGTTAAAGCACCTACTTTTGTTTCATTTGATACGCGCATCTTGATATCTACTTTAATGTAAAATTAGCTAAAAAATAGGAGCTAATTGGCATTTGTCTTTTTCTGATTTTCTAGCGAATTTTTGTACCTAATGATCGATTTGGTAATTACTTCACAAATTTGATTCTGCCCATCTTCACTATTTAAATAATCCTCATCTTCAGGGTTAGAAATGAAGCCAGTTTCCACTAAGACAGCTGGCATTTGAACGGCAGCCAACACCCAAATTCCTTTTTGTCTTTGTTTTGCTTCACGGCTTAATCTGCCTGCAGCTTTAAACTCTTCTTCAATTGTTAAGGCCAAGCTAGCCGCTCTTTGGAAATATTGTTGAGTCAATAAGCTTATCATCATAGAACGTGTAGGATCGGCTTCATTTATTTCTTTAATTTGTTTCTCTGATACGGAGTCTAATTTTTCTACTACATCATCCACCGCTTCGCTTGCCATATCTTTTCTTTGATCCGATTTTACTACATTATAAATGAATGTTTCTGTACCCCTTGCTGTGTTTGGGGTGTAAGTGGTTTTGAATAATGGAACTACTCTACTCACTTTTCTCTTCACCCCTTTTTTCTTAACCGTATACGTTTTTGTAGTATGTCCAATGACTTCTCTATTTCTGCTTGGATCTGCGGAATTGGTATGGATACAAATGAACAAATCTCCTTTGGCTGCATTGGCAATATTTGCTTTATCTACCACGGAATTAAATATATCAGTGGTTCTTGTCAATACCACTTCTACGTCCGGAACCGCATCATGTATGTATTCTTCCAATTTTAAAGAAATGGCCAAGGAAATTGCTGCCTCGGTTGAATACTTACCGTTGGCACCAGGATCTGTACCACCATGACCTGGGTCAATGATGATTCGTTTTAAGGTTTTGGCTGAATTTTGGGCTTCAGCATGATAGCCAATGAGGGTAAAAATGGCTATTGTGCTATAAGTAATTGCTAAAATCAGTCTATTTTGCTTCATAATCAGTGCCTTAATGCTGTTTTAGTTTATTTTTGCAGCTGTGATAGTAACAGGATACAAAAATAACGTAAAATCTAGGCCTTCTATTGTAAATATTGGCATTTTACTAATATTAACAATAGTTTTAATAGGCGCATATCCCGCTCAAGGTCAAGGCCTATTTAATCCAAAGCCTAAAGTCAAAATTAAAGATACCTCTTTAAAAAAGACGGACACCGCAGTAAAAAAGACAGATACCAGCTTTGTAAAATCAATTAGAATATCCAAAGACAGCATTGAAACTCCGGTTAATTACAATGCAGCAGATTCTGGGGTCATGATCATGTCTACTAAAGAATTCTTTTTATATGGAAATGCTAAGACGGTGTACAAAACAGCTCAGTTAGAAGCGGCAACCATTGTATACGACCAACAAAGTCAAAATATCAAAGCTTTTGGCTCAAAGGATACTTCAGGCAACCCACAAAGCAATCCGAAATTTCAAGAAAGCGGGATGGTCTCTCTAAATGATTCTATATTTTTTAATATGAAATCTGGAAAGGGTTTAACAAAAAATACCAATTTTCAACAAGGCGAAATTTTTGTGAATGCAAAAACCATGAAAAAGGTCAATAAAGAGGAAGCTTTTGCTTGGAAGGCAAGATTCACTACTTGTAATTTAGACGATCCCCATTTTGCTTTTAGAACCAATAAGCTGAAAATTATCAATGATAAAATTGGAGTATCTGGCCCTGCTTTTCCTGAATTTGAAGGCGTTCCATTTCCGATAGGTATTCCATTTGGAATTTTTCCTTTAACCAAAGGAAGACATTCAGGTATGATGGCACCGGCATTTACTTCCAGTGAAGATTTTGGTTTAGGTTTTGAAGGGCTAGGTTATTATAAAGTACTTAGTGATAATTTTGATGCAACATTAAAAAGCAATATTTATTCTTACGGAGGCTGGAGTGCCAATTTAAATAGTAAGTATATTTTAAGGTATAAGTATATTGGTAATTTTAATTTAACCCTGCAGAATACTAAAATCTTGAATAGGAGTACATCCATTGCTAATGAATTTACAGGAAGCAGAACCTTTATGATTAACTGGGCGCATTCTATGGATTCAAGAGCATTACCAGGAACGGTTTTTTCCGCCAACGTGAATTTTGGAAGTACTAAATACAATAAATATTTACTTAATAATCCTTATCAAAACTATCAGAATCAAATTAGTTCTTCTATTAGTTACAATAAATCATGGGACAATAAATACAACCTTTCAGTTAACTTAAACCACAATCAAAACAATAATTTAGGTTTAGTTAACATGAGCTTACCAAATATTAATTTTAATGCCTTAACAATTTATCCATTTCAGAAAAAGGATCAAATTGGAGCAGGGAAGTGGTATGAAAAATTAGCCATTGGCTACAACGGATCTTTCCAAAATCAATTTTCTTTTTATGATACGGCTTTTAACATGAAACGATTATTGGATACGATGCAGTGGGGTGCTACACATAGCATACCAATCAGCTTATCACTACCCTCATTGGGGCCTGTAACGATTAGCCCAAATATTAGTTTTGAAGAAAAATGGTTTGGTGCAGAAAATACAAAAACATGGAACAGTAAATTAAATAAAGTGGATACCACGCTAAGTAGAGGATTTTATCGTGCTCCACATATGACCTTTGGCATTGGTTCCTCTACCAGAATTTTTGGTACCTATAAATTTAAAGACAACTATGTCAAAGCCATAAGGCATGAAATTAGACCTACTGTTTCATTAAATTACACCCCCGATCTGGCAGCTAATTATCATTACACAGCACAAGTAGATTCTACTGGTAGAAAATATCGTTTTTCTAAATTCGACGGTGGCGCTTTAGGAGGTGCCTATTCTGAAGGGACTTTTGGTGGGTTAGGGTTTGGTATAGATAATTTACTGGAAATGAAAGTAAAAGATAAGCTTGACACAACAAGTGGAGATGAAGAAAAGTTTAAAAAAGTAAAATTAATTGAAGGCTTTGGGTTTAATTCAAATTTCAATTTTTTAGCAGACAGTTTTGCATTGGGTACGTTTAATTTTTATGCACGTACTGTTTTATTTAATGTACTTAATATTACTTCTTCTTTTACAGTAGATCCTTATGCAAATGACAAAAAAGGATTTAGGGTTAATAAATTAGACGTAGACCTAAACCAATTAAAATTGGGACACATTACTGGTGGAGGTGTTTCTATTTCTACTTCATTCAAGAGTAAATCAAAAAATGAAAAAGAATCTAAAGCCAAAGAAATACCTATTGATCCATTTATGACACCTGATGAGCAACAGAGACAACTACAATATGTAAAAGCAAATCCAGCCGAATACACCGATTTTAATATTCCATGGTCTTTGTCTTTTTCTTATTCTTTTCAGTTTTCAAGAGTGATAAAGCCTGATTATTCTGGCTTTACTTTACAAACCTATTCTAGTTTAAACTTTAATGGAGATTTTAGTTTAACCCCTAAATGGAAAATTGGAGGTACTGGTTATATAGATGTTGCTAAGATGAATATTCAGCAATTAAGCATGTTTATCACAAGAGAAATGCATTGTTGGCAAATGGCAATCAATGTAACTCCTATAGGATTGTATCGATCATTTAGTATCACCATCAATCCAAAATCTGGCATTCTAAGAGATTTGAAAATAAATAGGAGTCGTACTTTCTCTTCAAGTTCCTATTAAGGTTTGTCATTGTTTGCTAAATAATAATTAGCCATTAAATCATACACTGCTTTCTTTAAACTATCAATAGAATACCCTTTAGGGTAAATTGCAGGCAAAATATGCATTCGCATTGGACCAGGCGTTAAATACATGCTAGGTTTTGCAGGCAACACTCTTTTGGTATTTAATAAGACCACTGGTACAATTGGTTTTTGTGTGTCTATAGCAAGTTTAAAGGCACCATCATAAAATGATTTCAACGGCTCAGCGGTTCTATTTCTAGTCCCTTCTGGGTAAATTAACATGTCTAATCCATTGTTTAAAACCGACTTCATTTTTTCATAGCTTGCTCTTCTGCTCTGGTTATCTTTTCTATCCACAATTACAGATGCAAATTGATATACCCAGCCAAATAAGGGAACATATACAAAACTTTTTTTAGCAATTGTTTTATTGGCTCTTGGTAAAAACGGGGTACTGATTGGAATGTCAATTAAGCTATTGTGATTACAAACTACGATTGCATTTTCCAAACCATCAAAAACTTCTTTGCCGGTTACTTTAAAGGAGCATCCAGATAAAAATAAAAATAAGCCCATCCATACTTGTGAAATCCTACGATGGTATCTGGTTTTTAATGGGTCGGGCATAAAAAAACAAAATAAATAAAACCATATAAAAATAAACATGGTAGTGGCAAATACAAATAAAGCCCAAAATGCCAATATTCTTGCAATACTATTTTTTATTAATTTCATAAGGATTAAATTATACAGCCCAGTCGATGGGGTTACTATTTTGTTGAACTAGATATTCGTTGGTAGCACTAAAGTGTTTGCAACCGAAAAATCCATTATAAGCACTAAAAGGGGATGGGTGCGCTGCTTTTAATATTTTATGTTTTGTAGGATTAATCAATTTTATTTTTTGTTGTGCAAAATTACCCCATAAAATAAAAACTAAGCCTTTTTTTTCTTCAGAAAGTAAATGAATAACATCGTTGGTAAAATCCATCCATCCAATTTTTGCATGACTGGCTGGCTCGTTGGCTCGAACTGTAAGTACCGCATTTAACAACAAAACTCCCTGCTTGGCCCAATGGGAAAGGTCGCCAGAAGCAGGAATAGGCATGCCGATATCTTTATTTAACTCTTTGAATATATTCACTAAAGAAGGTGGGGGCTTTATCCCATTTGGAACCGAAAAACTTAAGCCCATGGCTTGATTGGGATTATGATAAGGGTCTTGACCTAAGATAATTACTTTCACTTTGTCAAAAGGGGTTTGCTTAAAAGCATTAAATATATAAGCCCCCTTTGGATAAATCGTTTTATGAAGTGCTTTTTCGGCTTTTAAATGTTCGGCTATTTGGTTAAAATAAGGCTTATCAAAAAGCTCTTTCAAAGCGATTTTCCAAGAATTTTCGATGTCCACTTCCATAGTCTAATATAGGCAATAATGCATAAAGTTAATTCTAGTTATGCAATAAGTCCTACTTTAATTTGTACTATATATTTTGTAACTTTCTGTTCAGATTAGTCCATCTGATAATGGCTTCATCTCCATTATTTACTTTTTCAATATTATTAAACACAAATTTTTATAGAATAAATTCAAATTTAATGAAATCTAAAAAGCCTTATTTCTATTTACTACTAATTTTATTTTTTAGTATACAATCAATAGCACAATCAAACAATATTAAGATAGCGCCTATTAATTTTTCCAATGTGACTGTTACAGATGCTTTTTGGAAACCTAAAATGGATTTAGTGGCGACTAAAACATTGGCTGCTTGTATCTATCAAACCGAACAAAAGACTGCAAGAATTAGAAATTTTGAAAAAGTTGCAAGGAAAAAAGGGGAGCTACATGAAGGTGTTTTTTATGATGATTCAGATGTTTTCAAAGCGATTGAAGCCATGTCCTATGCGATAAAAACTAATAAAGATAAAAATTTAGAAGCCAAAGCAGATGAATGGATTGATAAAATTGCAGCTGCTCAATTAGAAGATGGTTATCTAAACACCTATTATACTTTATCTGGTTTAGATAAAAGATGGACTGACATGAGTATGCATGAAGATTATAATGCAGGTCATATGATCGAAGCGGCAGTTGCTTATTATGATGCTACAGGCAAAAGAAAATTTTTAGAAGTAGTGATCAAGTGGGCTAATTATTTTGATTCCTTATTTGGCCCTGGTAAAAGAGATTGGGTAACAGGACACCAAGAACTAGAATTAGCACTGGTAAAATTATATCGTGTTACTGCAGATAAAAAATATTTAAACTTAGCTGATTGGTTATTATCTGAACGAGGTAAAAAATTAGCCAAAGGGTATACCTGGTCAGAATGGAAAGACACTGCTTATGCGCAAGACGCAGTTCCAGTAAAAGAACAAAAAGAAATTACAGGACATGCAGTGAGAGCAATGTATTTATATACTGGTGCTGCAGATGTGGCGGCGCACACTGGTGACCAAGATTATATCACTGCTATGCGAAGGGTATGGGAAGATGTGGTTTTTAGAAATATGTATATCACAGGTGGAATTGGATCAGCTGGAAGTAATGAAGGCTTTTCTAAGGATTATGATTTGCCCAATGAACAAGCTTATTGTGAAACTTGTGCATCAGTGGGGATGGTCTTTTGGAATCAAAGAATGAATAGTTTGACAGGAAATGCAGAATATGTAGATATATTAGAGCGAAGCTTATACAATGGGGCTTTAGATGGATTGTCTCTCAGTGGGGATCAATTTTTTTATGGGAATCCATTGGCTTCTTCAGGAAAAAATGCGAGAAGAGAATGGTTTGGTACTGCTTGCTGCCCATCCAACATTGCAAGATTGATCGCCTCCCTAGGAAATTATATTTATGGTTATGCCAATGGGAAAATATATGTTAATTTATTTATTGGTAGCAAAACTCAGTTCCTTTTGCCTAATGGAGCTATTGATTTTTCTATGGCTACCAATTATCCATGGGATGGATTAATGACCTGTACTTTGAATATGAAAAAATGTATAAAAGCACCTATTGCCTTTCGTTTGCCAGGTTGGGCTAATGGTATACCTGCGCCTGGAAATTTATATCACTATACCTCAAATGATAAAGAGGATGCGCCAGTTTTATTAGTCAATGGACAACCGGTAGCTTATCAATTAGAAAACGGTTACGTGGTGGTACAAAAAGAATGGAAAAATAATGATGTGGTAACCTATAAATTACCAATGAATATAAAAAAGATTGTCGCTAGAGATGAATTAACACAAGACAATGGAAGAATTGCTTTACAAAGAGGACCTATCGTATATTGTGTTGAAGCAATTGATAATAATGGAAAAGCTTGGAATATAGCAGCGCCTATATCTACTTCATTTACAACAGAAGCTTTTTCTATTTTGGATGAAAAAGTAGTTAGCTTAGTAGCTAATATGCCCGTTGTTCAAATGAATGAAGATGGTTTATCTATTCAAACCACAAATCAAAAAATAAGAGCCATACCTTATTACACCTGGTGCAATAGAGGTAGTGATGCCATGCAGGTTTGGCTTCCAACTACATTTAAAAAAGAAAAAATAAATTTTTAATATATTATTATACAAGTCAATTATGAAAAAAGCAATCAACTATTTTTTAATGGCAGTTCTTTTATTTAATTCAAATCATGCCTTGGCACAAGTAACCAAAGCGCCTGCTTATCCATTAATTAATCATAATCCTTATTTTAGTATTTGGTCATTTTCGGATCAGTTAAATCAATCTACTACCAAACATTGGACTGGTAGCCCAAATTCTATTTTGGGATTAATAAAAGTAGATGGGAAAGTATTTAGGTTTTTAGGCAAAGAAGATACTTTAAATAAGCTTCCAATTGAATTGGCTAAACAAGAATCAATGATCATGAATGCCACGCAAACAAGTTATGTTTTTTCATGTGGCGGGGTTGAATTAAATGTAATCTTTACTTCTCCATTGCTTATAAATGACATCTCTATTTTGTCTAGACCTGTTTCTTATATTAGCATGAAAACAAAATCGAATGATGGTAAAAAACATCAATCCTCTTTATTATTGAGCGTTTCGTCTTTAATTGCTTCTAATAAGTCCAATCAAGAAATGGAAGCGACCAACTATGTAAACAATCAATTAAATATATTGAAAGTGGGTACGGTAGAACAACCTATATTGCAAAAATCAGGCGATGATTTAAGAATTGATTGGGGTTATGCCTATTTAGCCGCTGACAAAACAAAAACGACACAATTTATATCCAATATTAATGAGGCTGCCACCTCATTTGTAAATGCTAGCAATGCCAACCCAGCTGCGACAAAGGAGAAGGTAGGCACCTCCTTTTTCTTAAATACAACTTTTAGTAACGAAGTGGTGGCTGAAAAAGAAATAGATCATTTATTATTGGTTGGCTATGATGAGTTGTATGCTATACAATATTTCAAAGAAAATTTAAAACCATGGTGGAAATTAGATCCTACCATGAACATGGATAAAATGTTACAGCTGGCTTCGAATGAATATGAACAAGTGATTAATAAGTGTACTGCATTTAATAAATTAATTTATAATGATGCTTATGCAGCTGGAGGTGAAAATTATGCTAAGCTTTGTATTACCGCTTATAGGCAATCAGTGGCAGCTCATAATTTAGTTAAGAGCAAACAAAATGGCGAATTATTATTTTTATCAAAAGAGAACTTTAGCAACGGAAGCATCAACACGGTGGATGTAACTTATCCAAGTGCCCCCTTGTTTTTGGCTTATAACCCAGAACTGATGAAAGGCATGTTAAATGGTATTTTTTATTTTAGTGAAAAAAGTGGTTTATACAAAAGGCCATATGCAGCTCATGATTTAGGTACTTATCCTTTAGCCAATGGACAAACCTACCCCGAAGGAATGCCTGTGGAAGAATCTGGTAATATGATTATTTTGGCAGCTGCTATAGTTCATGCAACGGGCAATCCAGATTATGCCAAAAAACATTGGGAGACACTCACGCAATGGGTTCAATTTTTAGAGAAGGAAGGGTTAGATCCCGCCAATCAATTGTGTACAGATGATTTTGCAGGTCATTTGGCGCGCAATGCGAATTTAGCCATTAAAGCAATTGTAGGTATTCGTTGTTATTCCATGATGGCTGAAATGTTAGGTAAAAAAGAATTGGCCACTACTTATTTTAATTTATCGAATGAAATGGCATCAAAATGGCAGGTTTTGGCCAATGCTGGTGACCATTATGCTTTAACTTATAATGATAAAAATACTTGGAGTCAGAAATACAATATGGTATGGGATAAGCTATTTGGATTTAAATTATTTCCTCAAAAAGTATACAACCAAGAAGTGGCATACTACTTAACTAAACAAAATAAATTCGGTTTGCCTTTGGATAGTCGTAAAACATACACCAAATCAGACTGGATTACTTGGACGGCTACTTTAGCAAATAACCAAAATGATTTTGAAAAATTAATAAATCCAGTGTTCCAATATTCAACTAATACCCCTTCCAGAGTACCTTTAAGTGATTGGCATGAAACTTTAGATGGAAAACAAATTGGTATGCAAGCTAGAAGTGTAGTGGGAGGTTATTTTATCAAGGTATTAAATGAAAAATGGGCAAGTAGACATGTTTCTGTACCTGTAAAAGGGAATGGTTATTTCAATGTAAAAAAAAAGTCCAATTAAGTGAAGAGGAGGAAGAAACAATTCCAACTACCTTAAAAAATAACAATGATTTTTTAAAAGTATTTTTTTATCCGCAACAAAAAGGGCCTATAAATGTTTCTATAAGTATTCATCCCATAGCAACAGGGTCTTCTTTTAAAATAAGTTTGGATGGTGTTGGTAAGGAATATGAAATTACTATTCCTGCCAATTCAGATAGAGAAACGGTTGAAGTAGGTGAATTCGCCATCCATTCTGCTGTCTATCATTATTTTAAAATAAAGGCAAATAATAAAAACAGCAATTCATATCCTGAAATTAAGGCGCTACATATTGATTGCTTATCTCCCAATGAAATAAAATACAATAAAAGTACTTACTTGGCTGCACCCTCCACTCATTTGAGGTACATCGTGCCTGGGGACAGTGTGGTTAAATGGTTCTATACAGAAGTGCGTGTGCCAAAAGAAGTGGAGCATTCTATTCATGCTTATTATGAAACAAATGGTTTCCATAGTGGTTATGGAGGTTTGCAAATAAATAATTTAAGAGAAAGAAGATTTATATTTTCTATTTGGAGTTTGTATAAGACAGATCATCCAAATGAAATACCATCTCAATTTGCGGTTAATTTAAAAAAGAAAGGGAATCAGGTATTCACGGGTGAATTTGGCAATGAAGGGTCAGGCGGTCATAGTCATTTAGTCACACCATGGAAAGTAGATCAAACTTATCGTTTTCTAACAGGTGTAAAAACAATTGCAGGAGATAGTGCTACTTATGTTGGATATTATGCAGCACCAGCAGATAATTATCAATGGCATTTATTGTCTGAATGGACACAAAATAAAACCGATACCAAGATGGGCTTTACTAAACTGTATGCGTTCGTTGAAAATTTTGGTAATAATGGAGATGATTTTTTTAAAGCTTTTTATAGCAATCAATGGATCGTAACTCCTTCTGGAAACTGGGTAGAATTAAACCAAGCAAAATTTACGACCACGGCTAATTTACAAAAACACCAAAGGTATGATTATGGGGCTGGTGCAGAGGGAAATCAATTTTATATGTATTCTGGAGGTTTTAAGCATTTAAAAAATATAGATGCAGGGGATGTGATTACTAGAAAATTAAATGGAACACATCCGGTAATTGATTTTAGTAAATTATAATAAAGTAATTCAATTAATACTGAGCTTATTTTATTTATTAATTTTCCAATACTTATAAGATTAATTATTTTTCTTCGCTAATACTATTGGCTCAAAAGGGCCAAATTTATGTTGCTGTTCAGAAAAGGTATCGGCATATGGACCAAAAGGATAGTCGACAGGTTTGGTAGCAAGCACTGGCCAATCTTTGGATTTATCTTTGCTAGGTCTTGGTTGTGCATTTATATAGGCAGCAACATTCCAGGCATCTTGATTGCTTATACTAGGCGTATGATAATTGATACCATTAGGCATATTGTTTTTTATAAAGCCTGCCAATTTTGAAATTTGAAATATACCAGCGGCATCATTATAACTATGATTACCCCATAAAGGAGGATACAAATACATTTTACCAGTAGAATCCATTACGCCCTCGCCATTAGACAAATGACATTTTTGACAATTCAGCATATAAACAATTTTTCCTTCTGTTGGACTTGCTGCTGTTTTTAAGTAGGGTAATATTTCTATACCTGAACCTTTTACTTTTTTCCCTTTTGGTACTTCGTCTCCTAGCCATTTTATATAAGCATAAATTGCTTTCATTTCATTGCTGTTCGTATCTAAGGCTTTCCCATTTAAACTACGCTCCATGCAATCGTTTACCCTTTTGTAAATTGTTTCAATACTTCCCGATCTCTCTCTAAATTTTGGGTAAGTAGAAAATACCGAACCATAATTTAAGCCCCAAGGCTTAGTACCTGCTTCTAAATGACAGTTTTGACAATTCATTCCATTGGTAGTTTGTTGCACTATTCCTTTTGGCCCTAAATACTTTGCAGTATGTGCAATCAATTCATATCCATAATGAATTAATTTTCCATTTTCAGTTTCAACAGAAATTTGATAAGGGGAGGAGCCTACCCATGCAGAGGTGTCTATGCCCTCATTTCTTGCAAGCATAGCAGTTGCTTGTTTTTTAGCGCTGCTACGGAAACCATAATACGCAGAAACTAAAGTAGCTATAAAAAATAGTATATAAAAAATACGTTGACGCATAGTAGCACTTTAAAAGCAATTTTAATTCACACCTGCTTTTAAATAAGACCAACCTGCTTCTTGTTTTAATATCACTTCGGCAACACCTGAAGGAACCGTATTCGCAATACTTAGTAATTCGCTTTTTTCTATTTGGTGTTTGCGCATAGAATTCTCACAAGCAGAAAACTGCACATTGGTTTTAGACATTTCAATTACTTCGTTGGCTAAATGTGTTTTAGCAACCACTAATAAGTCCAAAGCTTTTCCATGTACGACCACTTCTACAATCACATTATTAGGCCATATTTTTTGTAAATTTTTAATATTACCAATGGTGGAAGACCAAGCACTTGTATCTGCTGTATTTAATTGAACAACTACTTTATGTTGAGCAACATTATTTTGGGCATTTGCTTGATTTAAAATGAATGTTGTAAATAGGGTTAAAATTAATAAGCGGAAGTAGTTTTTCATTTTTATATTTTTGTATGAATTTATGAAAAAATATGAACTTTGAATTAATAAGCATAAATTAGTTAAAGCATACCCCTTTTTTCTATATTCCTGATAATAAGATGTTTATGGCTCTTACTTACGAAATAGAATAATATTTTTGAACTCGTAAATAATTATTAAATTTAAACAACTAAAATAAAAGACAATGGAAAGAAAAAAGTTCATTTTTAATAGCATTTTGGCAGGCACCATGCTACCTACTTTAGCAAATGCTTTTTCAAAAAAATCAGTTATTACAAAAAATACAATATTAAATAGTGGTTTTAAAATACAAAGAGTAGATGAAAATATAATTATAGAAAGGCCATTACAAGGTAAACCGCATCAGGGCAAAGTATTAGCTGCTATACAACCTCATTGTGACGATGTTCCCATTTTTGCAGGTGGGACTGTTGCTAAACTAATCCAAGAAGGATACACCGGCTACTTAATAAGAACTTCGAATGATGATGCTGCAGGTACTGGTAAAACGATGGGGGAAGTGGTTGTAAACAACGAAATTGCTACCGCTGCCACTGCAAAAGAATTAGGTATAAAAAAAGTATATGACTTAGGGTACAGGAACCATCGAATGGAAGAATATAATATCCAAGAACTAAAAGGACGATTAATTTTTCTTTTTAGGTTTTTAAAAGTGGATACTGTTATTTGTTATGATCCATGGGGTATGTATGAAGAAAACCCAGACCATTATGTAACAGCAAAAGCAGTGGAAGCAGCTTGTTGGGAAGCAGGTAGTCATGATTACCCAGAACAACTTGAGGTGGTAGCACCTTATGCGGTTAAAGAAAAGTATTATTTTGCAAGAGGCCCTCAAATGGTTAATAGAATTGTAGATTATAGTCCTTTTGTAGATATTAAAGTGAAAAGCAATGTGGCTATCAAAAGCCAAGGACCTGGTGGTGATGCTGGCGCCAACCTTAGAAAGAGTTTATTGGCACAAGGAAAAAATACTTCTTTATTAGGGAATGATGATGATAGCGCAAATTTCAACTATGTTAAAAATTTCATGTTAGATATTGATTCTGAAAATTTAAGAGGTGTCCAATCTGATAAAGAATTGGGTAAAAAACATGGAGTAGAGTGGGCAGAAGCATTTCATTATATTGGACCCAGAGATTCTAAAATTACTGAGTACCTAAAAAATAATCCAAAGTAAAATGGTTGCTCAAATCAAATTGTTTAATACAAAGTTCTTTTTTTCACTTGGACTTTTCTTTTCTTTAACTGTTGCCTATGCTCAAAAAGTTAAAATAATACACAATGAATATATAGATACAATCCCTGTAACGCCTTCCTGTCATGCATCTACCATAATTGAAATTCCAGATGGATTAATGGCAGCTTGGTTTGGAGGAGAACACGAAAGTCATCCTAAAGTGGGCATCTATATGTCAAGCTTTCTTCATGGTAGTTGGACTAAGGTGGTAGAAATTGCCAATGGAAAATATGAAGATGGTAAGCAATATGCTTGTTACAATCCAGTATTACAAAGATATCCTGATGGAGAAATAGTTCTTTTTTATAAAATTGGTAATGGACCTAGCACTTGGTGGGGCATGCTTACTAGAAGTTTTGACAATGGAGCACATTGGAGTACACCCGAAAAATTACCTAATGGGATTTATGGGCCCATCAAAAACAAAGCCTACTTAACAAAAGAAGGTATTTTAATTTGCCCCTCTAGTACTGAAGATAAAGGGTGGAAAGTGCATATGGAATATACTGCTGATAGAGGTAAAACATGGACGAGATCAGAAGCATTAACTGATCCAGCTATTGCAGGGGTCATTCAACCTGCCTTATTAGTCCATGGTAAAAATAAGTATGAGCTATTAATGAGAAGTCAGCAAGATACCATCATGTCAATCAATACAATTGATGGAGGAAAACAATGGTCATCCCTTACAAAAACCAATTTGCCTAATCCAAATGCTGGAATAGATGCGGTCACCTTAAAAAACGGGAAGCATTTATTGGTTTATAATCCAACTATTAAATCTGGGATGGATAGAGGAGAATTGATAGTGGCTTCTTCAATTGATGGAAAAAATTGGGTGCCATTGATTACCCTTGAAAAAGAAAAAGGAGCTGAATTTTCTTATCCAGCTATTATTCAGGGCAAAGATGGACTTGTTCATATTACCTATACATGGAAAAGACAAAGAATCAAGTATGTGTGTATTAAGATTTAGCTTACCCAAAGGATTACCTCGCTTCGCTCGGTGATCCTTGTTCCTCAAGCTTACCCAAAGCCTTTCAACTAAGAGGATTACCTCGCACTTTGTGCTCGGTGATCCTTCTGCCTCAGGCTTACCCAAAGCCTTTCAACCAAGAGGATTACCTCGCACTTTGTGCTCGGTGATCCTTCTGCCTCAGGC
>Ga0114964_10001298_pt1 | contig 18367 bp, 21 predicted proteins | sample C_131016_MF_Meta_FD_92638 | JGI IMG/M metagenome (GOLD analysis project Ga0114964, IMG submission 92638) | Freshwater microbial communities from Lake Croche, Canada to study carbon cycling - C_131016_MF_MetaG | ecosystem: Environmental > Aquatic > Freshwater > Lake | place: Lake Croche, Canada... | reverse complement strand
TGCTACTTTACGATCATTCACAGGAATGTAGATGTTGTAGGCATCTGGATCCGGTGGATTCTGTGGCTGAAATACTGCGGGAATATAAAGATCATCGGTAAGACCCTCTAGAGGTTTCGGGACTTTCGGCTGAACGTATTCTCCCGTGATTGTTTCGCGTGGATAGAGAAACTTATTATTATCTGCATCAGTTCCTACAATAAGAGTTCCGGTCTTGACGTTCTTGTCAAGAACAGGATCATACGTTACGTTATTTTCCATTATCAGCAGAAAATCAATACTGTTTTGGTGAGCAGGTTTCCATTTGTAAACTGTTGTCCATGTTTTCCCACGTCGGTTCGCAGACGGAGCTACTCCCGAACTTCGTGGCGTAAATATCAAGCCATCAGTTTCGTACTCGAACTCGGTATTTAGAAGCCGATTAATTGATTCCTGCATGCTCACACCGTTTCCTGCAAGAAACATCTTTGTTTCAATTCGGAGAGGAGTCAAACTAGACCTAGTTTCAAAATCAGTTCCCAGACTTTCTACAAATTTTGCAGCTATACCCAGACGAGAACTGTGAGGATTCTTTACTAGTTCTTCATCGGTAACTAGAAGAGGTAATGCTTTTACGTCTTTAGACATGTAACGGTAAACATCAAATATGCAATAAAGGTTTAATTGAGGAATAAATTCTCCATCCAGAAAATCACCTACATGCGCATCAGTCAACGCTCGCATACCTGTCCATCGCACAACATTCTTCATTGACACCATGAGAACACGTTTATCCCTTGCAACATACAGCCCTGTTCGCTGACCATCGGCTTTTACAGTGACAGTATAGTCATTATAAATATTGTGGGGCTCTTTTGGGAGAAGATGGTGACGTTCCATAGATACAGGATTGAAGAACATGTTGGAAGAACTTGCATACTCGCGACTATACCTCTCTATATCTGAGCAAGGAAGTATGAACTCCGTCTGATAGTAAGATTGAAGAAGTTTATGCATAGTAGTGAGTAGATCTGCAACGATTGCATCTGAATCTAGTTTTGTCTTGCGATTTATAAACTCTATTTCCAGTTCATAGCATGGTGGCTGCTCTTTTACAAGCGTTAATAAGCTCATCTTTGAATTTAAAGGCTTTGACTTGATCATTGAAATATCTATTTGAAATAGCTCATTCGTGGTTCTGTAGGTCTTGCGATGGATAAACCGGACATGCGCCTTGGGATCTTCCGGATTTCCAGACCAATCTTTGCGTATTTCTTCCTCCGACCGTATCGTAAACTTCGCAAATGCTTCTGGGCTATCAATAGCGGTCTTTCCTCCTTCGGCAGTATAGGGAAGTTTTTTCTGGACCTTTAGCGGAATCTTTGCAAATGATTTAGATTTTACCACCTTGTTTATATTTTCCGAACCATCGACTACTACTCGATTATCATCGTACGAGAATGTTATGTAATCGGAAGTCTTGACGGCTCCTACTGAATTCTGGGCAGAAGTGGTTATAATTCTGTCCACAATATCTTTTGTAATAAGCTTGCCCGAAAGAAGCTTACATTCAAACTCTACTTTTGGGTCTTTTTGTGAGATTTCTATAAATCTTTTAATCCCTGATATTATGTTGGGATTAATTATATCCTCCATACTATTATATTTTCGCAAGTAATTAAACAGCTGTTCACTGACTCACGAAGTTCTCATATGTCTTACGTGTCTTCATATCTTCATCAATTCGTTTCTTCTGATCAAGGCAAAAATTTACGTAAGTCTGTATTTCAGAAATACACTTTTCTGGAAGAACTGTGCAAGAAACAAGAACTCCCGAATGAGTTTTAGTGTATTCTTTGGTATACTTTTGAATAATTTCAAAAATTTGAGTGTGCTCAGTTTCGTCCATTTTATCAAGCTGCTCTTTAAGAGCTTCTTTTTGTGCTCGCGTCGTCATTTGTTTATTCGGTCGGCATAAGTCTAAGTTTCTTCTTCTTGCGTTCTCCAATCGGCTCAACAGGAACAACTGTTACTTTCTTCTCCTCTTCTTCCATCTCTACGCTTTCAACGGGATTGACTTCCACAACCTCTTCCTCTTTTACATCAGGCTTATATTCTCCAACAAGCTTTCCAAGGACAATAATTTCAGAATCTTTTTGCTTGAACTGACACCCCACAACATCAAACTCAATATCACTTTCAAGTTTGACTTCGTCATAATACTCATTATCAAAATGAAGATCTCTAGGAATCAGAACTTTAAGAGGAGCCACTTCGGCATGAAGGCCTACTTTGCTTCTTAGCTTCACAGATGCTTTCAATCGCTGTCCTGGATGCGGCAGGCAAATATCGGCTTGAAAGGTTACATGGTAATCAACACCTCCTTCAATATAATTCATTCTTCCCAAAGAGTAGTTCATTATCGTAACACTATCTCGCCTCACAAATCCTTCAGATGAACAATGGCCTTCATAATTCATCTTAAGCTGAGTCAAAATTGATGCCTGAATATTTTTCTGAATAAACTTGGAATGAATGTGTACTTTCTTTGTAAGTTCGCGACGTTCAAATAGAGGATCCATTTGTATTGTTATTTTTCTCGTTTGAAAAGATTCGATTGGTTTTTACGTCCCCTTGTTTCTATCTGCAACACTGAACTCTTCTGGCGTCAACCAATAAATTCCCTTCTTTCCATCTAAAATAGCTTTTCGTATAGAACATTGGAGATAAATACATTTATCTTTGCGAGATTTGACTTTTGGAGGAAAGCCTTCATCATCCAACCACTTTGAAAACATATTTAGAACTTCCACATTGAAAAAATCACACACCATTCCTCCGATAGTTTTAGATCGTTTTGCAGGAACAACTATTTTTGCGCTTTTGTCAAGATTGAATATTAGTTTTCCTTCTTTCAGAGATGCAAACACATCAGTACTATTCTTGACCTTTTCTGAAAGTTCAAGGTTCCAGTCTGCAATTGCGTCGGCATCTTTTCCAACAGGTACAAATGTTTTTCCTTCTGAATCATATATTTTTCCAATTCCTACTATCATATCTCCAACTTTTATTGGCGTTGAATAAGGCTTGTCTTCTGTGAGTGAAAGTATATACTTAGCCTTTTCACCCGACTCCAGCATATTGTCAACCGCATACCATTCGAGAACTTCGTGCGGAAACGTTTTTATTATGTTGGGAACTTCTTCTATTTTTGAATTTATATCAACTAATCCAGCAACCACTTCTTCAGGCTCATTTACGATAATATTCACCATATCAACTGATTCTTCTTTCAAAAGACGGTCAATTAGCGATTGATTCTTTCCATTTGAAAATGCAAGATATTTTCCGACTGATTCAAGAGAACCCGTAACTCCCAGATTATTTCGAATAACTGTTCCTGACGATATAGCATTCTGAATTATGAATAATAAGATATCATCTCCGTACATTTTTAGTCGGGGATCTTTAAAAAGATCCTCTTTTTTCCAAACCGGTTTCTTTGAAAACATTTCGCTAAGCTTATCAAAAATTTCATCGCGAGAATCTAGAATACTGGAAAGAGGTCGAATGTGTCCTTTTTCTTCCGGATGAGCCGTTAGCTTACAAACTACTGCCCCCACTTCTTCCGTAAATGATGTTGAAAACATTTCTTCAAGTTTCAACTTCATAGATTCATCCCCTATTGCAGATATTTGAGGTACTTCCTGCTTCTTCCAATCTTCCGGTAGAATATTAATTCCACTTTGTAGATCACAGTCCATTGCAGATTCCATGATTACACGACGTATTCTTGCAATCTTTATTGCTTTCCCTTCTACGAATACTCGGTACTTGTACTCATCAATTGTCTCTTTGGTAGATTTGGGATACCTGCACACATGCAAAAACACTGTACAGTTTTGCTTTTCAAATGGAAGAAGAGAATGAGAGCAAGTTCTCATTCCGCGTCCAACTACTTGTTCGATTCTGCTCATATTGTACCATGGATCCAGAATGTGCACTTGACGAACAAATTTGAAATCAATGCCTTCACTGACCTTTGGAGAAGCCACAATAACTCGTATTTTAGAACCATCTACATTTGATCGATCTTTCAAGATGTTCAAAACAGCCTTAATATCTCCTTCTGAAACGTCAGATGTTAGCATTACGTACTTTCCCGCACTTCCAGGTTCAATTTCTCCGGACGTGTTCAGTAAGCTAGAACCTAGTGCCGGAGAGTAACCATGTTCTTCCAAACACATCGCAAAGATCTGAGCACCATTTTCTACAAGGTTTGAAAAGACAAATGCTACACCCGTAGAAGCTTTGAAAATTTTCATTATCATCGCAAACTTAGAGCTGTATTTGAATATCTGCGAAGGAGCCAAGAACTTTTCGCTAACATAATTGAGTTTTCTGTTCACCATCTTGAACGAAGTTCGAAAGTTTCCTCCGTCGGGTTGAGCACATATAACACTTGAATCACTGAATGCAGTTGATTTAAGATCTTTAATCTGAGCTTCTTGCAGGGGATGGACGTACGATGCTACTAGAGGAAGGAACTTTATGTTCTTGGTTATTTTTGAGTTATTGATATCGGTTGTCCGGTCGTTTGCTGCAAGGTATTTCTTTGGAGGAGGAAGGCGGAACGGAAATGTAAATGGATTTTCACCTCGAATAAAAGAAACATAATCCTGACACCATCCTCTGAATTTTACTTCAGCTCCTTCTTTGAAACTTCCATCGTCCTTGAATATTTCAGAAACACGAATGTTTTTCTTAGTATCGAGTTTGCGTTCGTTCCACAGAAACAACGTAAAGTAATAAAGAATTTCCTCATACGAATCGTACATCGGTGTTGCAGTTAGAAGAACTAGAGTAACGCCATTTGCAGTCTTGACGATCTTTTCAAGGGCGGCCGCGCTTTCTTTTGAATAATCGGCAGTTTCCGTATCCGAAACACTTTTTAAGTTATGGGCTTCATCTACAATTATAAGACGGTTGTCGAACGTATCGTGTATCCACTTATCGCTATCGCTTCCTAGAACCATATTTGCAAGAGTTCCATACCCCATAAATTCATAGAACCCGTCAATTATCTTAGAAGCTAGTGCCTGAACTTTTTTCTGATTTGTGACATCCGTAAGTTTCTTGGGAGTTTGTTCACTAACTCGTTGAATCATTTCCCAATATCGACGACCTGTACATTGCTGAGACATGAGTTCGCCATCCACCGACTTTACACGATTCAAACTAAAAATCTGGTCTTTGAATCCTAGCTGAATAGCAGGACCTGCAAGAATGAGTACTTTCTTATCCTGAAATTCTGGGCGCAGAATATACTCTTCTGCAATTTGAATTGCAGTGCATGTTTTACCAGATCCTGTTCCGTGGACCATAATTAGGCTGCGAGTAGGAGAATCAGGGCTTAACACTCTTCTTAAAAACTTCTGTACCGGCTGGAGTTTAAAGTCGGAAGAGGTAGTTGAACACATTTCTTCTCGAAGTTTTTTTAGAGTTTCGAGATCTGCAGGCGGAAGTGTTTGAACCTTTGTCTCGGCAAGTTCTGGCCTTGATATGTTCGGCATCGCTTATTCTTTTGTTTGAAACCATTTATTCAATAATGACTCAGTAGAACAAATGGACGCAGACGCAGACTTTCTCCTTTCTAGAGGATGGTTTGATTTCCCGGAAGATGTTTATGTTCTTTTTCGTGAACTGAGCGATGAAAAGTTCTGGGATTTGTATGCTAAACGAGCAAAGTACAATCATGTTGTTTCAATGGCCTTTGCAAATTGCGTAACGTTCCCAAAACCGGCATTTAAAATTAAACTTAACGTGATTGAAGAAGAAGTTAAAGAGGTTGTTCAACATGTTGATAAAGGGGCATGGCTTAGACATTTAGCTGAAATTGAGTTTGATGCTCCAGATTTTGAAAAAGACGAGATGATCATTGAGATGGATTCTGAAATTAAGAGTATTCAGAATATTCTTGACAATTACCGTTCAAATAAGAATCGTCACGATAAGCAGATTGTTACTGATTATATTTCTTCTTTGAAAGATCTTAAAATTCAAAAGACTAAACTGGAGTCCGAGAAGAAAGCCCAGTATGATCGTTGGGTTGAAAGAGAATATCAAAGATATGTGGCTGTAAACACTTAAATAGTAATTTATAAGCGTATATAATGGAAGATAAGATTAAAAAAGTTATTATTTGGGGGCATAAGTTATACTCGAATACATTCGCTTTCATACACAATGGGTTTTTCAGAACTTTTAAGCATTTAGGTTATGATACTTATTGGTTTGATAATAATGATAATCTAGATGGTTTTGATTTTACTAACTCACTTTTTTTAACCGAAGGACAGGTCGATGCTAAAATACCATTGAGAAATGACTGTTACTATGTTTTACATAATGTTGATGGAGAAAAATATAGAAAGTTTGGTATAGATAATAATAGGATTTTAGTTATTCAAGTATTTACAAAAGATTGTTTGAAAAGAAATGAACTTGAATTAGAAAAGTGCATTCATTATACCAAATCTACAAATGAGGATTCTTATTCGATATTATATTTTCCGTGGCCCACAGATTTACTACCCCACGAAATAGACGAAAATATTAGTAATTACGATAATGTAAATGTTTCACAGAAAATTTATTTTATAGGCTCAGCTATTTGTCAAACAAATGACGTTATAAATAGTTTTTGTAAAAATAATAATTTAAAGTTTATACAACAAGGCGGTTTCGATAACAATAACGTGGATATAAAAACAAACCAACAATATATTTCAGAATCTATTATTGCGCCGGCAATACAAGGTGATAAATGGCAAGTAGATGTAGGCTACATACCATGTAGAATTTCTAAAAATATATCTTACGGTAAAATGGGAATAACAAATAACGAAACTGTTTACGAATTATTTGAAAAAAAGATTATTTATCATCCAGATATGTATCAATGCTTAGAGTTAGCTTTAAAGTTTGAAAACAATTCTAAAGAATATAAAAAAGAAAAGGTCACTGAACTAATGAATTTTGTTAAAGAAAAACATACCTATGTTAGTAGAGTTCAATTGATACTAAAATATTTGTTTGATGTTTAAAACGAATTTTTAATAATTTAAGTTTTTATACTAACAAAGAAATGAGCAAGCGCGCTCCAGATATGAATGCATCAGATGCCTCAGTAGTTGCATGTAAGAAGCTAAGGGCCGATTGCTGTGAATATTGCAGAAAGAAGAATTCGATTCTAGTGGACTGCAAATGCAAGCTAAGGCTATGCATCTTTTATCTGCCAGAAGTCCGGCATAACTGCACATTTAACTACAAAGAAGCCGAACAAGCTCGTCTTTCAGAAATGAACCCGGTGGTTAAATCCAAAAAAGTAGAGAGTTTCTAAAAAAGACAATAAATATAATGAAGGACACAACTCTTAGGTCGGTTATTTTTAATCAAAAAGATGTTGAAGTTGTTCCAGGTCCTAAAGGAATGATATTGAAGCAGCAGGTTGCCCCCTCTGTGTTTGATTCATATATTCATACATTGAAAGTTATGGCACAGCTTTCACGTATTGTTTATTGCGATTCCGGAATTATTCATTCAGTTATGATATCACCTATTTTTGGTACTGCTGATAATGTTGCAGTAAATAATATCATAACCGAACAAGATAAAGCATACGGTTCTAAACGAACGACGTTAAATAACGGCGCTCGTCCAAATATTTCGTACATTGAACCAAAATCAACAGGAACTACTCAAAAAATTGCAACATACATTTCTACCCCCAGCGATGTGAGTTGTTTATTCGTATATCCCGAGTCTATTGTTTCTCGTATTCCAACACTTCAGTCTACCGACCTTATTATTGTCTTTAAAGGCTCAAGTACTATTAAGAATTTTAAGCATGATTTATATTCTCAATTTACTCCTGGAGATCTAGCATCTCTCATGCCTCCCGGAACAAGCATGTCATCAACAACAAGTAAAAACTTTGTAACTGCAGCATTTGTAAAACCTATTTTGAAAGTTTGGAACTATATTAAATCTGAAATTTCTTCCAGAAATCCTTCAAGAGTATTTATCACTGGCCATTCTCTTGGAGGAGCTTATGCGTCTCTTTTGACATTCATTCTTGCAGAATGCGGTCGTGTTGTTTTTCCATCTATACAATCTTTTCATCTTGTATCGTTTGGATCACCTACTCTTCTTGGAGACGCTGCTCGTAATACTTTTAACGCACATCTTGATTCCGGCTATGTTACTCTAGATCGAGTAACTTCTTACGGAAAGGTTGCAGGGGTTCAAGTTACTGATATAGTTCCAAGTATTCCTGTTGGCTTTTCTCATCCTGGCTTTCAACCTCTTCGAACTGAATTTTATCCAGAAACAAAGACAGGTCGCGCTTACAACATTGAAACTGTTCGTAAAGTATTTCAAACTGGAGGAGTTTTTGGAATTGGGTCTGAAAAAGGTAAATATGAGACTGCAACTCTTACGCACATGCCTAATAAAATAATAATTCCGGTAAAGTCAGCTGTTGCTCAAGCTTTTTCCCATGCTGAATATTTTGACATGACTTTCTTTAAAGGGTTCCGTCTTTATGGTATGAAGAATCCCGGATACGACAGCCAGCTATTCTATGCAAACATTTTTACCGACGGAATTATTTTTTCATATAAACCTTTAACAGACGTTGCAGTACCCGATTCAAGTGAATCACCAGCTGACGCCCAAAAACTTAATGCAAAAGGAGGGTATCGCAAAATGTTCAGGCATACTGTAAAAAGAAATTCGAGAAAGATAAGGCGTACTCGTAAACATATTCGCTAGTCTCTAGTAATGGGACTTGCTATGTTTGGAACACCGCTTTACGTAAATGAGAAATGTCTCATTTTTTCAGCCTTTGTTCTTGCTGTATACTACCTTCCTCACCCCAAAGCTTTGACACATCGCATTCTTTCCGGCTTTATCCTTGCTTCTCTGGCTTACGTTGTCATGGCGTGGTACGATTACATTTACGACTGCAATGATAGATTGCGCCCAACTATTTTGGGATGGATGTGGGGATGGGCTAAACCTCCGGCTTATTCTAAAGAGTTTAACGATCTTCCGGTCAAATATAAAAAGGTTGTACGAACAGTTGATATTGTTGTATTGGTAGGTCTTTTGGGATTGGCTTTTTGGCCTTATGTATCACATTAGTGCTTCAATTCTCGCCATCTCGGCAAGAACTTCTTCTTCGAACTTAGCTTGTTCAAGCAGATCTTTCTTTTCAGCAATTCTTTTCTTTGCTTCTTTGGTAATTCTTTCTCGATGGCATTGTTCCCTAATTTTTTCTTTAAGGGTATCTAGTCTAGAAGTTTCTTCTGCAATCCGTAGTATTATTTCATCCTCTTGCGATGTACCAACTTTAACATTATAACGTGATATATTTCCTAATTCTCGCTCCAATTTTTGTATGGTTTCAGTTATGCGCTTGTATTCGTAATTTTGTTGATAGAAACGCATAAAATGATCCATCGTGTATTTTGAAGTAAAAACGCTTTAAGTTTATTAATTCGTTTTAAATAGTTTAGGACGAACATAATTTATATTTAGATAATGGATCAAATAAAAACATTTGCTAATGTAGTTTTTAGCAAGCTTGGAGCTGGATTCAGCGAAAAAGTTTACCATAATGCGATGCAAGTTCTACTAAAAAATCACGGAATACCTTTTAAGTCTGAACAGATAATTCCAGTTATGTTTGAAGGTGTTGAAGTTGGATCGGTAAGAGCCGATATTGTAGTTAACAATTCAATTGTTGTTGAACTGAAGTCAGTAAGATCTATTAAAGATGATCATGCGACGCAATGTGCTATGTATATGAAACTTTTAAATATTCCCAGTGGAGTTGTTATTAATTTTCCATGTTCAGAACTTGAAGAAGTTGGGTTTTATGAATTAGATTCTACCCCTGTTTGCAATCGGTGCGGGCGCGATAGTCATATTGCATCAGGATGTTACGCAAAAAAACACATAAACGGAAGTATTTTAGAAGTAAAAACTATTTTGTAGTTTATAATTCGTTTTAATCGAACTCGTCCCATTTCACAGTCATCTTTGTAGGAATATTGGAAACTGGGTCTCGCTCAATTTCTATAACAATTTCCATGTGGGAATACTGTTTCAATATTCTATCGCGCAGGTCGTCAATTATTGACGACTCTTCTTCGAAAATCTTTATATATGCCCAGGGATTTCCTATCTCGGTATTGTAGAGTATTTCTTTGTTGATCTCTTTGAAAGCCTTGTTGATGAGCTTAATACGAGATTGATCCTCGGACATTTTTTAGTGTAAGATGGTTTTAGAAGAATAATTCGTTTTGTTTAAACATATGCTAGCAATACGTCGTCCTTAACATACCCATTTAGCGTAGAAAACTTATAATCTTTATTGATTGTTAAAATTGTATCTTTTATTTGTTGCAAAAAATCTATATTTCCATAACTTTGTTCCCCCCAGGGGAAAGAATATCGTATTATTCTCAGATCGTCTACTAAAATTACATTATCTTTGCGTTCAAGGCTTTTTATTGCCTCCAGTTCCTCAAACAGGGGGCACTTCTTTTTATAATTATGGATATTGTCGTTATCTACATGGGCATCTAGAAAGAAGATTGTTTTATTTTTAAAATTCTCATCAGTTAGATGTGCTTTCATATTTGTGCTATCATCTAAGATGATCTTATATTTTCCCGAATCAATATGTTCTTTAAATTCCTGAGTACCCAATTCAACCCAATCTTTTCTAATTTCCACACAATATACTTTATCAAACCCACAGGTTAATGCCTTTCTACTTGATACATCCTGTCTCGGATCCCACATTCCAGTTTCTAAATAATTTACGCAATTATGCTGTTGCCTTAAGCTTTCTAAATCAAAAGAGATAGGCATCTTATGTTTTGTGTATGAATTCTTGTTAAGTATTTAAACGGGTATTTTTAAAATGGATTATTTTTAATTAAATTAGATAATTTCAAATTCAGAAACAAGATGGCCGTTATTATTGGTCAGTGGCTCCTCACTCCTCGCGGAATGTGTTTGAGCCTTGCAGATTTGCACGACATGCTTACAAAGCCATCCGAAGACCCTGAACCCCCTTTTGAGATTCAAGAGAAGACTGAACGGTTGTGCACCCCAAGAGGCCGACCGATCAAGACAGATCTTGGAAATCACGGAGGCAGGAACGCAAGTCCCTGCACAAAGCGCCGTAAGGATCGCAGAAAGCCTTCTAAAAAGAAATGCTCAAACGCATTGTACATGAAGAAGTCGATAGAGAAGCCGTTTCTCACAATTCGTGAGATGGAGATTGACGCAAAGGACTACCTTGAACAACAAGCTCCCAGTGAGAAGATTGTTTGGACGTCTATTGAAGATGGCGACGGTCCTTACACTGACGACGATGAGTAAGTCCACTCATTTTTTAATTTAGGGGTCGAATGTAAGGATGAAGCTAACACCTTCTACCTTTGAGAAATTGCCCGATGATGTTTTGCGTTATATTTTGCGTTTCATTCCAGAACCCCCTAAAAAGAAAAAATCAATAAGCCCATCTTTCCAAAAAGAGTTGCACAAGATCCAAAACATGTCTTTGAAAGGAAAGAATAATATGTACATGCGCGACCTTGAAGATTTCTTGCTTGATTAGTAAATGATAGACACAAAAGAAGTATTTATTATTTCAGGTGCAATTGGGGGAGTTATTGTAATTGCAGGAATTGCAGGTGGAATTTATCTTTTCTCTAGAAATCGAACAAAAATTCCTGTGAAAGAGGATACATCTTTACAAACCCCAGCATATATTTCTGATAAAGGGAATACACCTTTACAAACCTTAGTGGAGAACAAACCACAAGGCGGACGCCGTCGTAAACGTACTCGCAGAAATAAGCGCAAATAAAAACGGAATTTCTTTTTTAAAGAAGGTGCATAACACTTACAACGTATAAGATGGCACAGGTTCAACCCTTTACGCCTATCCGTATCGATGCTCCCGCACGCGTCTGCCCAGATGCCCCTACTCGTAAGAGAAAGCGCGAGCCATCCCCAATGCCTCATCCTGATCATGTCGTGGTCGTCATAATGCCCAACACTCAGCGGAAGCTGACGTTCAAGAGCATTGTACATCCGATTCTAGAGTGAAGGCTTACAGGTTTTTAACTTAGAACTTCTATGCAGACCAAAAAGAAGTTTTGTATTTTTACTTCACTCATGCTTACAAACTTAGGCAGGAATGAAAGCCTTGTAGTATTATAGTTGAATGGAATTTTCAGGAACACAAATTTAGGATGATAAGGACCACTCATTAAATCTTCTAACCACAAATCAAGCCTCTTCTTACCCATCCAGAGCTCTACATTTTTTTCATTTCTGTATGACGGTCCTCCCCATGGAGGATCAGCATACACAACATCCGAAACCCAATTTATAATTTGAGTGGAGTCCCCGCAATATAGTTCAATATTTTTTGATCCAAACACTTGAGTATTATTCTGCAGTATACTGAAGTTCTCTGGGTTCATTTCAATTGCGTGGACCTTTTCAAAGTGAAGTGAAAAATTAATACTGTCTCCACCCATACACGCTGTTGCATCTGTTACCGTTTTGGTTTCGAGAATTCCGACTTTCAAGTACATACAATCAATTATCTGTTCAGATTCCGAACGTCTTGTAACACTATATCTACCTTCCTTGTTTAGAAGTAACTTTGAGTAATCTACTCCTTCCAAATAAGGAAAAAATTTATCCATTATTTTAAAACAGGTTATTTCACATAAACCTGTTCGTAAACTTATCTGTAAAACATTCGGATTACATTTTTGCATATCTTGCAAAGAAAGGCTGTTCCACCGTGACTAGACGATTGGGACATGAGCTTTCCACAGCAATAATTACCATGATTCATTTCTTGGTATATGATGAAATAGCTTACTTAGCAAAATAAATTCCGTTTTACCGATAGCGTCTTAGACCTCCTGTTAGAGTAGTTGCCATTTGAGTAAGCGCATTTGGAACATTGCTTATTTCGCAAACTCCAAATCCAAGTAATACAGCGTATACTTTTACACACGCATCAATTATAAGAAGTGCCATTATAGAGAGATGTGCACTAGTATCTTGGCCAGGTTTTGTGTAAAACATGGACATATAAATGATGATAATTAGCAAAACAATTGTCGATACCATAAGAACTCCTTTAAGAAGAGGTTTGTCAGATTTAGAAACAATATAAAGAGTTCCAAGGACTGCAAGCGACTGTAATATATTCCCCCATAACACTAGATGGTCGTTATTTACCCAAGTAGTATCAGTTAGATTTGCAAACCGTCTAAATGTTCCCACAAATGTACACCCAACTGCAAAAAATGTAATAAGTACAACTACAAATCCAACGCTAACTTCTGTGACTGTTTTTGTACACAGTGCCATTTACATTATAAACTAAAAATAAAAACATTAAGTCTCACTTTCTTCTCTTCAACACCAATGCAAGCAACGCGAGCTTTCTCCGCTCACCGTTGTCAAACATTATCTTGCGGAGCTCTTCCAGCTCCTTGATCTTAGATTTCGTATCTTCTAGGCGTTCTATTTCTCCTTCTCGGCACTGTCTAAGGTGTTCTTCCAATGGCTCGTCCTCGTGATCTTGGTGATAACCACCATCACGGTGACACACGCATCCGTGTTCACTCTCAAGGACATATCGTTCATATAACGGCAACCAGCGTTGCAGTTTCGCGATCTCGTTGAGGATATCTTCGTATACTTCCGCCATGTCGTAAAACGACGTAGGGTAGAAACCTGAACTCATTCTGTAGTCTGTAGTCTGTAGTAATATGTGCTTTCTTCTTGTTCGTTGTTAGTGATATTCAGTTATTTAACTTTAAAAATTCCGTTTTTAATTAAAAACATTAGTTTCACTTTCTCCTTTTCATGATCCATGCAAGTACCGCAAGCTTTCTCCGCTCACGGCTCTCAAGCACTGTCTTTTGGATCTCTTTTAGCTCATCAATCATTGATCCTATATATTCTATTTCTAGATCAATCTCGCGAGTTTCATTTTCTGTACACACTTGCATGTGTGCAATATGATCTGCGCGATCCCAGTAGTCATCCCAGCACCCGCACGTTTGCGCAAACTCACGTTCTCTATGGAGCCTGTACCATTCATTTGTCAACCATTCGATACGCCGTGAGAGTTCCTCGTAGGCGTCCGCGATGTCGTAAAATCCTGAACTCATTCTGTAGTCTGTAGTCTGTAGTAGTCTGTGTGTTTCTTCTTGTTTGTTCGTAGTGATATTGAGTTATTTCCTTACAAAAATTCCGTTTTTATAGTTTTCTAGCATGATAAATTTTATATTTCCAACAATCACTTTCTTTGTGAGCAGTTGTTTAGAAAGCTCCAGCCCTGCCTTTGCAATCTGCTTACACTTGTCATCATTCTTCAAACACCACTTGTACTGCTTTTCTAAATCCGACAAGTCTGCTTTTATGTTAATTATGTTTTTACGATGTTCCAGTTTAAAAACATACCATTGATGGTAATCTGATTTAACATTGAAAATAACTGAACCTGTTTGCATCCATGTAAGTAAACGAAATGCAGAGATGTTTCCATCAATGTTCAGAATAAATTTATGTTTTGATTGTTCTGTGAAACTCATACGCGGAACCTTCTTTGCATCTCCTGCATTTACAACTCCCAATCCGTGCACTGGATCGTACTTCGGCGTTTTGGTTATTGTTGTGATGCCTGCATCTAGCCACGGAAATTCAAGCTTTGAAACCTTTAGTCTCATATTGGTATCTGGCTTTATTCCGCATCCCGTTGAAGAACCTCTGAACACAACTTTGTCATCTTTCTTATCCCAATCTAACTCTGCTTCTGGGATTGTATCTTTTCCGAGAACAATGCGCACATCATCATAATTCGGAAACGCTGTATCTTCAAACCCTTCACGTCCACAACCTGCAAGAATGGGAAGCATTGGGCCGTGAAACTTTTCAGGCAGAGATCCTTCTCCAAGAATTGGCCAGGGAACTTTGCGGTCTTTCCGTAACATCAAAGCATCGCTCAAATTCAAAATCCACATTCCATCTGGAATATTTTCAAGTTCATTCAGAATTTGATCGTACTCCTTAGTTTCTGATTGCTTGAATGGTTTCACAATACAGTTCATTACTCTCATTGTTTTCGGATTCTTTATCAGTTTATGTTTCAGAGTCTTTCTGGCAGCAGGAGGAGATGTAGAACTCTGTAGCTTTATTAGTTCAAGCTTACCATCTTTGCTTTTTAAAAGGTAGCAGTTATGATGCAAATACTCAAATATGTATTCAAGTGTTCTTCTACATATTTCAGTATCTCCTGTTTCTTCAAGAGCTGGGCTCAGAGTTCGCAGAACCCTCATTATCTATTTATCTCAGAATAAAGCAATGTTCAAGTCACTTGAAAAAGCTGACTTAAAATCTATGCACACATCTTCATTTACTATCGTAGTTCCTTTTAGGGAACAACTAGAACAGAAACGTGGTGAACAGTTAAAGAAGTTCTTGAAACATTTTGATAAGTTAGGATATCCTGTTCTTGTTGTTGAGCAAGAAGACGGAAAGAAGTTCAATCGTGGGATGCTTCTGAACATTGGTGCTGATCTTGTTGATTCAGAGTATGTGATTTTTCATGATGTTGATTTGCTTCCCAAGAAAGCACTACTTCCTTACTACGAAGTGTTCCCCGATTCACCTATTCATATTGGTAAAGCTTGGCGAACAAAGTACGATTCGGAAGGATTTATTGGTGGAGTGATTTCTGTTTCTCAGAAAGATTTAAAAGCTATTAATGGCTTCCCAAACAATTTTTGGGGATGGGGAGGAGAAGATGATGCAATGCGTGTTCGCATGAAACGCAAAGACATGACTATCTTGCAACCAACTCTTACAGAAGGATTCAAAGAACTTGCGCATGTTGACACAAAATCCAAACCTGAATGGAAAAACATGGAGAAGTGGGAAGGTATGGATCTTGAAAGAGCAGGAAAGAACAAGTCTGGGCTTTCCAACCTTAAATACAAAATTAGTAAAAAAGAACCATATGCTGATAACGCAATGAAGATCACTGTTGAAATTTAAAAAGACAGATAAGACTCATATGAAGCATTCGACAGAATCCCAGCCACCAGGGCCATATCTATTTTCACAGTAGCTATCAAAACACTCCCCACACATATGCCGCCACTCAGTGGTCAGAATTTTTGCAGGGCAACGATAGCACTTCGGAAGTTTCTTTCGCCAAAATCGCTGAATCTTAGTAACAGCAGAAGAGGCGTCCATTTGTCGTAGTGAATTAAATCAGAACAACTCGCAATATATTGGTTATTAACTTTAAAAATTCCATTTTTAGCTGTTAAAACGGATTAAAGATTTTTATTTGATATCTTCTAAAAATGTCTTCTAAAAAGAAAACGGTCCCAAAGGTTCTGCGCGATTTAGCCTGGTCCAAATGGATCGGAGAAGATGTTGGCAAGGCAAAGTGCCTTTGCTGTGAAATAAATGACATCAAGATGAGTAGTTTTCATTGTGGACACGTGATCGCCGAAGTAAATGGCGGAAAGACGGAGGTAGATAACCTTCGTCCAATTTGTTCTGCATGTAATCTTTCAATGGGTTCTGAAAATTTGAATAGTTTTAAAGCCCGTTGTGGCTTCAAAGCTGAATCTGTTGCCAAGCCAATTGAGATTAAAAAAGAAGAACCAGTCCCGTGGACGCCGACGCTATTAATGCGAGGAGGCGTTGTTCCAAACCTAATAAAATGGGTTCCTGGCACAAACTCCTTAGAGTGCAATCGCCAATTACTGGCAGCAGGATATTCTAAGAACGCAGATGGTTACTATGAGCGAAAGTAAATGATTATTTTTTATTTTGTTTCTCTGCAAACTGCGTTATCAAATATTCAAGATAGAAGACAATATCTTCTTCTTTGAGTTCCATCATTTCTTTCTGAACTCTCTGTGCTCTCTTCCACTTCCTTGCACTTCCTCCCAACTTATCACGAACTTCATCCAAGAATTCTTTTGTAGGAATGAACTCTTTATCATAATTGCCAGTTATCTCTACCGCATTCTGGCGTATATCAATATGATCCTCATAGAACTGTATCCATGGCTCTTCATTCCACTTTGGGTAATATTGCAGTATTCTCAGCGGAACTGAACCGCTCAGTGCAATCAAAGGAGAACGTACCGACCAAGGTTTGAGACCAGGGATATCAAAAAGAACTTTATGTTCAAACATATCTGTCCATGCTTCATGTGGAGCGTCAAGTTTGATATAGTCTGGAAATATCTTTTGCATTATTTGTCTAATTTTACTTCGTGGAGTAGTTTTTCCAGAACCTCTGAAGTAAGCATCTGTTTCTTTATCTTTCCAGCTCACATTGTGATTATCCGCTTCTTCAACTACTTCATCCCAATTCTTGAATGTCCAGCAAGGAAACAACAATCCCTTCTTATTATGCGGTTTGGCCCAGCAGAAGTGAGGAAAGTTAAATTGTTCTCCATACGAATCCCATAAGTAAAAAGGTACAATACAATTAATATCGCTTAGATTCAACTTTTTCAAATAATATTCAATTATACTTATTCTGTTAATCATCATGTCTTTGTATGGATTATCTTTATACGAACTTTTATCTAGTATAGTATATTTACCTCTGGTTATCTGAACAAGAGCAATCTTCTGTTTATCTTGTTTTGAAATTGAAGGAACTGAAAAATCAGAATACAATGAAAGATCTTTATCTGCTCTTTTTTTAAATATTGTCTTCCAATTATCCATTACTTATTTGAAGTTAAAAATTTACTCTATACAGACTGCCATGTCCATATAAAGCGAAGTGAGAATCCCTTTCACAAACCAAATCAATAAACTATCGACGCAGATGGCACTGCATAACAATCTAATTTCTACTGCCTTTCGGAGCACTAGAACATGCGATATATATCTGTTATCGCTCTGTATTCAATTTGAGCTTCACTACTCTCCAACACATACATCTTTCCACTTTCGCTTCTAGTCATACATATCAAATTGTAGATCCGTAGATCCCTCACATACACCACACCATCAATTCAGGAGCTACCCAAACCTATTTGCAATATATACAAGAGACCGTAAAATCTCACAATACACAGTCTTGACTAAAAAGATTCCATTTTTCTGAGTTAAAAATTCCCCCATCCTTTGCGGATAACCTTCAATACACTCTTTGTGATTTTCAGTTATTTCTGGGGAGGTTATAGCTCATACTCAGTATGGCTTGCACTCTCGCAATATACAGTCTTGACTG
>Ga0114964_10001297_pt1 | contig 18376 bp, 14 predicted proteins | sample C_131016_MF_Meta_FD_92638 | JGI IMG/M metagenome (GOLD analysis project Ga0114964, IMG submission 92638) | Freshwater microbial communities from Lake Croche, Canada to study carbon cycling - C_131016_MF_MetaG | ecosystem: Environmental > Aquatic > Freshwater > Lake | place: Lake Croche, Canada... | reverse complement strand
TTTCAAGGCCGAGAATGTGCAGGTGCAGCCCCTGACCTTAAATCCAGGCGGCAAGGGCCGTGCGGCGTGGGTGAACATGAAGGACAACGTCAATCTCTTCCAAGGCGAAGATTTCAAGGCGTCCTTCAGTGTCAAACCCGGAATGAATGAGACCAAGCTCTCCTCCTTCACAAAGATGAATCTCACCTTACAGATTGGCGACGAGCCCGAACACCAGCAGTTTGTCGACAAGGCGCGCTCATTGGAGACGGCCGTCGTCAAGCATTTCTTCGAAAAGAAGAATCAGGTGTGGCCGGACAAGGCCAAGTTCTTCACAGATGAAAGCGCGCTCATGGGAATGTTCAATCCATTCGTCAAGGAAGGCAAGATGAGCGCGGACGGCAAGGCGTACAAGCCATCGGTCACATTTAAATTGGAGAATCTCGCGGAATGTGTCGATCGCCTCGTCGTCGAGACAAAGGACAAGGCCGACGGCACCAAGGAGGAGCAAGTCACGGAAGTTTTGTGGAAGAACTCGATTGTCAAGTACAAGATGGAGCCGGTCTTGGACGAGTCGCGGCGCCCTGTTCTCGACGAGTCCGGAAAGGCCAAGACCAAAATCGTGTACGAGGGCTACCCTGACAAGCTGCCCAAGTTCTTTCTCTTCCTCGGCAAGGACGAAAACGGCGGCGACATTGTGACGCAGAAGATCGAGGTGAAGCGCGACGACGGCACAAATCTTGTCGATGCGAATGGCGTCAAGGTGAAGCGCTGGGTCGGGCCCCAAGATATTAAGGTCGGCTCGATTGTGCGTCCTGCGTTTCGCATCAAGAAGGTCTACTTGGTACAGTCATTCGGAATTCATGCCTACGCCGAAGCAATGATCATCAAGCCGCCGCCGCCTCGCGAGGTCGCTGAGTTCTCAAATGTCAAGATTGTCGATGAGGCGGATCCTTATCTCGCCGCGAAAGCCGTATCTGCACTTGAAAACATCTCGACAGTCGACGCGGCTCCTCAAGAAGCTGACGACGACGTGCCTATTCCGGACGAAAAAGAGGAGCCTAAGGAGAAGCGCAAGGCGGACAAGATCGAGAAGGAGGAGGGAGAGCCCAAGAAAACCAAGAAGGCCAAAAAGTCAGAGGAGTAAGATCAAAACATTTGATTAAAGGGGATCATTAAGAATAAAAATGTCTTTGGAAAAATTACGAGTAGGAAATCTCACGAAAACATCACTAGTGCGCGAATGTGGCGATTACGAAGACGTCAATGCAGCAATTGAGATGATGCAAGACTTGCAAAAATATGGAAATTATTTAAATCCCCGAGATTTGTTAAATGATCCTCTTTTGAATGTCGATCGGAAAATGGCGCAGTGCATTCTCCATCATGCAAACACAGATTCGATGATTCCTCTCCCAATTCTATTCCATGCATTGACGCCAAAAGAAAGCGCTCTGGGAGAAGCTGTAGCGGCCAAACCTCTTGTTGAAAATCTCAATAGAACGCCGGTCGCGACTATGCGTGTGTGCGGATGGGAAGCAGATCCATGGTTCAAGGATGGGCAAACATTCTTCAGTTTTTGGAACCGTCTTCACCCCGAATCTCTCCCGTGCATTCCCGATTTGGATCCAGACGAAAAACTTGTCGCCGTTTTATACGCGTCCCTTCAAGGCATACGCAGCCTTCTAGACGATTTGGTGTCGATCTTGGAAACGATCAAGGAAGACGAAAAAACGCGCTCAGTCATATTTTTAAGTTACAGAGAAGCGTACAAGGCCTCTGTGGATTCTTTTATTTTTTTATGCCCAATTTTCCGCAATTTCTGCAAGGTCTTGCGTGACTCTTTAGAATCTGCATGGAGATTAACAGAATTCCTGAAATTAAAAGCTGATGTGAGCGAATATCAACGCGTTTTACGTAACGCGGCTTTTTTTCTTGATGTTTTTTACGAATCTCTAAAGACGAGCAATGCATGTGCTCTTGCGTGGGTTTGCGACATTAAATCCACAGAAGTAAACGACATCAAACTTTTGGAAGCTGTCGCGTCGTCGCTAACATCTTTAGAAAATCTGAATCGCTCTTTGACGTGCTCTGCTTCCGACCCTTTTTTTGATCGTGCAATAAAGAAAATACAAAAGTCGTTTCAAGGAATGTCAATTGTTGCTCTGCCGACCAAGGAGTCCATAACCGATGCCGGCTCCTAGAACAAACTTTGATGAAAAGGAGAGTTTAATGTACTTTCTCTCAATGTCAGCGAAATCGGGGAGCGGCATATTCTTTAACATTGCTCGTACTTGCGTCATCTGAACCAGCCCGAATTTTGCAAAATTATATAATTGAAAGAAAATAATTATGAATAACCATTTGGGTATCTTTGCATTATATTTGCGCGCGTCTTTAATTACGGTAAAGAAGGAAAAAAGGATGGGGCCCCACACTGCGGCAAAAAGGAGCCAGCCAATATTTGTGGCGACTTGAACGACGAGAACGTCTGCCATTGACTTTGTCGCTTCGCGCTCCACAATGAGGCCACAAAGCTGTAAGGCGCCCATTGCGATAGTTATGGCGCCCAAACCAGCTACATCGCGTATTCCTGCCAAAGTTCCAATGATAGTTGTCATGAGAGATGCGGACAGGGCGTACTCAAACCAGCGTATTGGATTCCATCCTTCCTTGATGTATTTTGAATAGAAACCCTTATAATCGTATGCGTACACTAAATGAAAAACAACAGTTGAAGCAAAGAAAAAGAGAATCAAGTAGGGGATATTTAACGAGAAGACTTTTTGAAGCTTTATAGGATAATTTAATGTGTCGACTGCTTGCCCTTCTGGCGGCGCAGTTGCTCCCAAGCGAAAAATTCCAGCGACTGTAAAGTCTTTCTTTAAAAAGAAAATTGCGACAATCGCAAATCCGACAAATGCAACAAAGTGTGCTCCTGCAGCAACTTTATTAAAGGAAGACAGCGTCATCATTTTTATTATAGATCGCGCAGCCAAGTTGGCAGACTCTTCTCTGGAAAATTAGATTCGGGCATCTTTTTCAGAAGAGTGAGCTGGCCGTTTTCAATTACACGCCATTGCGCGCTCATTACGGTTTCCCATGAATCTGAATCGTACAAGGACGATCCTAAACAAATATTTTTGTCTGAAAAACACCATAACACCCGGGAATAATTCAGTGTAGAGACAAAGAGATGCTGCTTAAGCGTCGCCCAAAAAATAAACTCGTCTTCTGGCATTCGTAATTCGACGCCACCTCGATTGTACATGATCCACATTTTCTTGAAGACCCAATACTCGTTGTGATTTAATAACGAAAGTGTCTCTTTAAAAACAAAGAATGTTTTCAATCTTTGCTCTTATTGCTGTCATTTTTACGCTTTTAGCAGTCGGCGGAATCGTCGCTTTAGGCTACGTGCAGTATTCTAAAAAGACGCTGAAAGTCGGCGACTTGGTAAAGACAACATTTACAGGGTCTCCAGCTGTTTTGACGACGGCCCTATGGGGAACAAAGGGCCAATTTGGTTACGAAAATGTGTACGGCCCAAATTTCTCAGTTGATCAGGCGAATGCCTTGCACTGCGACATGCCAAAAGGCGTCGGAATTTATTCTACATGGATCTCGGATGCAGGTATGAATTTTAAGATTAATCCGACATATACTAATACGCCACTGTACATTTTCGGCAACGCGTGCGTCAATGACTCTGATTGTAGTGCGACAAGTCTTAAATGCGGTCCTGGATACAAGCCGAATGATCCTGGAATTATTGATAATGTCAGTTACCCCGGAGGACAATCATTATGGCAAACGAATTCGAGAAATCCTGCCGTCATTCAGTGCCCGGAAGCTTCTTTTTGTGATTTATGTGGCGGTCCATACAATTCAAATAGCACCAACCAGTATTGCAGGGGTATCGGAACAGACTCTGTTGGAACGTGTAAAACGACAGAAGGCATCCATTGGTCATGCACAAATGTCTTTGGATCAAACACGCAAAATGTCTGTGCAGCAAATATTCCCATAACGCCAAAAACGCCAAGTCATAAACAATTCGAGAGCTGTTCCATCAATCAAAACTTTACGTCGCTCTCATGGGTCACAAGCACGAACTTGGGCCCTGTGACGATTCGGTGCGACAATCCTGCGTACGCAAATGTCGCTCCATATTTCTGTTTTCAGCAAGGAAACGTCAACTGTCTGGTTGGCCAACAATGTGTCGCGAATTGGGGTTCGGGGCCAGAGACGGGTTGGACTGTCCCAGGTACAGTAAATAATCAATACTATACCGCCACCAATGTTTGTTCGGGAACAGTTTTCCCCATGGTGACAATGCAGACAGATTGGATAGCAGAAGGTAAAATCAGTTCAATTTCTGGGACAAGATATTATGTGGACTGGGAACGCGTGCAAAACACGTACGGCGGCGTTGGTCCGAGCGCAGATTCATGCAAAAATGGTACGTGCACGCAGCCCACTGAACAAGATCCTTTTGATAATTCGTGGATTTACTCTGATTGCCGTTTTGTAAAGATGGATAATCCTGGCCCCTCGAGGCACTTGAGCGTCTCGCACGCTCTTTTAGGAAAAATCAGTAGCGCTCCTTCGGGTTTAAGTGGCTTTTCCTTATCAGACGCCTCATTAACTTCGAATGTACTAAAATTGCTCTATGTAAATACGTCCACGACAGGAACCATTTCGAATTATTTTGCAAACACGGCTCTCCCAATTCCCAAACACGACGAGTACAAACCCACTGCGTGGAATTTGAGCAACGTGTACAAGAAGGAGGATTTGTCGCGCATTTTCTTCTTCAGCATTCATCCCATGCAGGCAACATCTCAAACAGACTCGTGGGGACAAGATAATTTCTCAATAGTCAGAAACAATTTGATGAGAACAATTACGCCTTGACAGCATCAAAGATTGCAACCATCCGGTCGTTGATTGACGTGTTCGTGCGCTCCAAAAAAGACGCTGCGCTCTCGTCCTTAAGAGTGCTGCGAAGCGAGGCCGTCTGATCGCGCCATGCAGCCGACGAGGCACCCTTTGATTGGAGCTCGGCGCGCGCCTCATCTTCCATCTGTCTAGGCCCCGACGAGAGCATCGCCTGTCTGTACGCCTCAAACGTGTTCTCGACTGGAGACGGCGTTACGGAAGGAAGCGGCGTTACGGAAGGAAGCGTCTTTGCAACCGGTATTGTCGGAGGAAGAACAGCTGCCACTGATTTCGTGCTTAGAACAGGCTTCGCGACCACCTTTGTGATTTGCGGTACGACCTTTGCAGGCAAAACAGGTTTTATGATTGCTTTTGGCTGAACGACGGGAACGAGCGGCTTGCTTCTCTGAGCAAGACTGACAGCATTTGTCGCTCCTGTTTTTGTTGCAATAAGAGCGATGATCACCATGCCAATGATGAGCGTGAGGATGCTGAAATTCGCAAAACCAAAATTCGAAAGGATGTTCTGAATGGGAGCCGTAACGCCACTTATAAGTTGGTTGACCGAGTCTGCCATCTCTCTTTGTTTGATAGAAGGAACAACGTTGAACGAAAAAAATAGTCTTTTGTTTTTCATAAAAAATGCGCATACTTTTTAGTTGTGGGAATGCCCCTGGTTTGCCGACAGGGTACGGTGGCCAAGGCATTCTCGCCTTGGAAGCTTTGCAAAAGTACGGAGACATTACAGTTTTAGCTTGGAATCTGAGCCCTCAGGTATTTACGCCGTGCGTAGAATACTCGACGGAAGAAGTTTGCAGACGAAATCCTGGAATGAACAAAATTTTTGATACTCGGCAAGCTTCTAATATAGAATGGTCTCGTATTAAATGGTTCTGCAATCCTTATCACCAATTTCCGACCACTATTTTAAAGAAAGATCTTAACCATATGATCACTATCACAAATGCGACTCTTTTTTTGGCTTTACAGGATATATTCATGTTTGAGCCTGGCCCATTTCATTGCTTGAGTGCCGTGTGGATGCCTTTGCACTTTATTCCTGTCGAGCATCCCACTCAGATGTCTTTGGCAGATTTCGATTTGCAACTGCCAATAAGCGGCTGGGGCGCAATGCTCTTAGAGACTCTGCACAACAAGAACTGTTTGCGACACATTGAAGTCGTTGCGCACGGCAGAGACATTACAATTTACAATGAAAATAAGCGAGATCCCGTTCTCACACGAAAGCGACGCGGATGGCCTCAAGATGCTTTTGTCGTCTTATTAATTGCATCGAATTCGGAGGAATCTGGCAGAAAAGCATTCGATGCGCAAATTCAAGCTTTTTCACAGTTTGCTCATAATAAGAATGTATGGCTCCATATTCATTCTGAAAATGCGCGTGCATATGACATTGGACGCCTTCTTGAAATCTTTCACGGATTTGATCGGACACCATGGATTGATTTGGGCGATCAGCGTATGCGCACACACAGAGAAGCCGCAATATTCGGCGACAAATTCTCAATCTCGTCATCCTCCGATTTAAACGGCATCTTGGAAAATGATCTCGTCGATATGTATCACGCTGCAGATGTTTTATTGGCTGCGACGTGTAGCGAAGGGTGCGGCGTCCCGATTTTAGAGGCGCAGTTGTGCGGCACTCCTGTTGTAACAACGCGTGCGACGGCAATGTGGGAAGAGACTCTTTTTGGCATAAGTGTCGAGCCGTTGCAATGGATTGCGCGCATGGACTTTAATTCAGGCTGGTTTCTTCCCGACTCAAAAGGCATCGCGAAAGCTTTACAGACCATAATGGAATGGACGTCGGACGAGCGACAAGTAAAATTTGCAAAAGCAAAACCGGTTCTCATTGCAAATTATTCAAATGACGCAATCGTGAAATCATTCGACCGCGTTTTCGAAAAGACGTCCTTCTTCTTAAACGAAAAACGACTGAGGGCAATCGAACTGTCTGCTTCCATACGCCTGAAGAATTCTTTAGCTTTGCAATACGAAAATGAACTTAAAGACATTGTAGCTCGGATTCAAAAATCTTACAGGACAAATTTAGGTATCACGGCGCTACGCCTTTTTTGAATGAAAATAATGTTCGATTAATAACGCTACTATGCAGACTGTGATGAAACCGACTATACTTAAAATAATTGTGATGTTTCCGCCCTTATGCTTATCTTCTGCCTTTGCGCCCGTGTCCGTTTTCAAATGTGTTGGCATTTGTTTTGTTTTATTCAAAAAGTGTATAAAAATGGAACTCTACTTGAAAACAGTTCTTGAAAAGCATTCATCCATGAAACCTTTGGCAGAACGTTACGACAAAATTTTAAAGCACAAGGAGACTCAGTCCTTCGTGCAAGTAAAGGATGATGGCGGATCGTGCACTGTCGTCGGTTTTAACAAGAAGCAAGTTAAGGGCACAGTCGTTAAAGTAGACGACAAAATTGGCAACTCGAAAAAAAAATGTGCCTGGGTCAATGTCGCGTGGTCCAAGGACGAAAAATTCTTCAAATCAAGTGAATTCATTCATGAAATTGCGATAGGGTACCTTGTTCGCACTTATTTGACAGACTTGTCCGTGTTTTCACGTGCTTCGATTTTGGATGTTTCGTGTGATAGTCATAGAGCCTGCATTGGCTTCAGAAACTTGGCGCCTGCGATCGAATTGGAAGATGCAATACATGACTTAAGCGCAGAAGATTTCGCGTCTATTCTTTTACAAGTATTTACGGCAGTTTGTGTCGCTCAAGATCGAATTAAACTCAAGCACCACGATTTGCATTTAGGAAATATTATGATTGCGCCAATCGAGGAATCGTATGACGAAATCATAGAAACGCCTGTTGGAGTTATTAAAGTTCCAATTAAAGGATTTGTCGCAACAATTATCGATTACGGGTTGTCGTCTGCAACTGATCCAGAATCTAAATTACGTCACATGCGTATTGATGAAGAACTTTTGATCTCGCGTACTCGTATGGAGCAAGAGGAGGACATGGGACAGTCTGTAAAGTCGGAAGACGATGAGTGGGGCGTTTGGGGCCCAGAATTAGAAGGGGACGAAGGCTATGACGTCGCAATGCTTGTCGAATCTTTAACAGAAGAACTTTTTAAGGAACGGCCTCTTAATGTCGATAAAATAAAAATCGTTGCCGCTCTTCAAGAACTTGTCCATATAAATTTTACAGAACGTGGTCGTCCAGCTGAGCATTGCTCTATAGATTGGACCAAAGTTTTTTCTGTATTTGCTTAAGAATAAAAAATGTTGGGAGGTTTTGCAGTAATGGAAAAATTCTCACCACAGGATTTTAAAAATATTTTAATCAACCAAAATTCAAAGGATTTTCCCGGTTTTAATCTTCCTGAGAAGAAAGATTACAGAGAATACGGAAATGCAGCTGTCAATAGAGCGATTAAATCGATCGCAGATTCAGGAAGAATTAGTGATAAATCGATTAGTGATTTAAAGAGAGCTCTGTATCCAGGGGTCTTAATTCCTAATCTTTCAGAGGTAAGTTATATTAAGAATCCAGGACCTGATACTTTTACGCCTGAAAAATTCAAAACGTATTTTAATGAAATTTTTTCAGCATTAGAGGCACTACCTCCTGCCTCCCGCTTTACTACTGCTGCAGCAGAAGGCGGGCCTTCTGCATTTGTACCCCCAAGTGCTGCTGCTGCTGCTGGTGCTGCTGGTGCTGCTGCTGCTGTAGTTGTCGCTCCTTTAAGAGTTGCAGCAAGTGCTGCAGACGCAGCAGCAAGGGCTACAGGAGCTGTTGCTGGTGCTCCAGGCGCTGCTTTAGAAGCAATAGCTGGTCCTAACCCTCTAAGCGCATTAGGTTCCTTTGTCGGTTCCGCTTTTTTAGGTGTTGCAGATGCCGCCTCTGCAGTTGCAAGAACCGCTTCTGATATTGCAGACGGCTACTCACGAAGTGTCGAATTGGCAAATTCGCGCCGGGACTTGGAAACAGGCGCGTCAGCATCAGGTTTAGAGCAAGCCATCCGGCAGTGTTTTGAGGGAGGAAGAGACATTCGCGAATTGATGCGGTGCAATGATGATCACTCAAGAGCGCTACTTAAAGTACTTCATGAATTCGAGGCAAAGTGGGGTCACCGTCAAAGCAATCCTGAAAACTGCGAAGAGCTTATACTTTTTTCTTTCTTGTGCATAGAAATAAAAAACATGGCCGACAAATCCCCTCTCGAAAAGATGGAACTATACACGCGCGCACTTCTCAAGGTTGGTGTGTTTGCAAAAAGAGAAATCGACTCTATAACACGTGAAATTCCAGCAACGGATTTTGACGAGCAGCCTAAATTACAAAAATTTGAGAGAGTTCAAGGTATACTTGGTAGAATGGGCCCATTTTTTAGAGAAAAGATTTGATCGTTAAAACAAGTCACCCTTCTTTTTTGAATTGAATAAAATGAGTCGACATTTCCCACAAATTGAAGAAATTCAGCAATGGACAAATGAATATACGGGTGTTACATTACGCCCATCTGAAGGATCAGAGGGCGAGCGCCAAGGAACTTTCACTAACAATAAAGAAGGTATAGAAAGACGAAATGCTTTTTTTAATCCTTCTCGCGTAAAAATTGTGCGTCAAGAGGAAGAGCAGCAAGCAGAAACAATTCCTCGTGAAGAATTAAAACGCACATTCAAATATCATCTACCCGGACAAACTCAAAAAAACGCTGAGACTGTTCAATATGCAGAGCCGGCAACTCCAATCGAAGTGAAGCGACCGCATGCTTTAACAACGACTAAAGTAGGAGGAAATATATCGAGAACGATCACTAAACAATCGCATGATTTATTATCTGAACAAGAAAACATTGCTTCATTAAAAAATCCTTTAATTAATTCTGTCGACATCAAAAGAAGCGGCGTTTTTAAAAAAGCATCTTCTTTACAAGATACTCGTTTAGTACATGATTTTGAAGGTCGTTCATCGCATGCAACAGGAAACGAGCACGCAGGAAGTCAACACGACGTTAAACGTCTCGATGACCTTGTTATTGATATTTTGAGTCACAAGGTTGGCGAGTCGCGTTTAGCTCAGAGTTGTGCCGATCTTGCAATGAAAATGGCGTTGGAAGCTAAAGAAATTCAAAAGAATGCCAATAAAGACGCTGTCGCTTCAACACAGGTCGATTACGAAAGCACAGACCGTCTTGAGGTTCCGTACCTTCCTCAAATGTCCTCCGATGTAGTTTTTGCGATACAAAAAGCAAAGAAGGATTGGAAGAGTGACGATTTAGAGCAAATGCGTACAGGATCGTGGGCAATGGATGTCGCTAAAAAGAATTTGGGAGCTGTCACTCAAGAAAGTTTAAAACCTGACGCTCTGAAAGCTTTAGGACGTCTTGCTTTACAATCTTTACATCGAGTTGCTGACCAAAAGCATGATATTTCCCTGAATGAAGACGACGAAAATGATCGGACGACTTTTGATTACACGCTATTTAAAGAAAAAATAAATCAGATTTCAAATTTAAAAGATCTCATGAAGGAAGAATCTTTTCGGCAAGATTTGCAAGCTTTACAGGACGGCTTACTTTTAGAAAAAAGTGCAGATGAGGTGATGGAAACTTTCCTAGAAACTTTGCGTGACGAAATAGTTGATGAGCAAACAGCCCGTTCTCGTACAGATATATTGATTGGGGCGTCGAGCTCAGCGTCTTCAGATTTAAAATTTACAAGAGAAATAGGCGAAAACTCAAAAGTTTCGCGCATTATTATGGACGACGGACGAGGCGAAAAAATTGGTAAAGTTCATTTCAAAGATGATTCGGAAACTGAGATTTCAGCCAAGAAAACATTTGATTCTGCTGCAAACGAGCTTGTACACACTGTTGATAGAGGGATTCCACCAAGGCGCGGCTTTGCAATCATGGAAACTGACGCGGAGGAAGTAGAAAAAAAATCGTATAGATCAAATTATTAATTATTTCTCATCGAGAGCATCGTCGAACTCATTGTCGAAATATTCCTGTGCGCCTTTGGACCGCATGACCTTTACGTCTGCTAATTCTACACGCTTTCCGTGGGTTTCGAATGGTGAAATATTTTTCGTAACGTTCTTTAATTTCTTTGCCTGTTCCTCGTACTTTGCGCCATAGTACATACGCCACCAAGCAACAACAGGGTCGTTCGCTTCCCCCTTTTCGGCCTTCTTGGGATCAAAGCGAGCATTGATTTCCTTGGGGATGAGAACCATATCTTCAGGCTTATCGCCAATCTTGACTGCATCGCATTTAGTGCCTGCTTTGGCCCAAATTGCACCGTCTTCTGCTGAAAGTTTAATTGGGTCTGCTGTTACCTGACCAGCGAGTGCTCCCGTACTGTCCTGAGCTTGAGCCATCAAAGAAGGTATCGCTATTTTTGGCGCCTTTGCTGTTACTAGCAGAGACGCATCTGTGCACAGCTTAGCGTGTTTAACCAAATCATCAGCTTTCTTGTCAAGGTCTGTATTCTGCTCAACATTGTCGTCGCTGTACCACTCCTCAGCGAAGGCATTGGACTCGAACAAAATCTTGCGAATCTCTTCGCGCTGCTTTGTGTCGGACGAGTTGGTGATCTGAGAAACTGCCTCATTGAACGCGTTACTCGTAAGAACCAACGAAGTCGTCGCGGCGTACTCTGACAGTGGCTGAAGCTCGGCGGGCATGTGCGACAAAGCAAGCTCCTCGATTTCCTTTTCAGTCATTTCAGAAGCGATTCCAGATTGGTTTATGCGAGCGATCTCGGCCGTTAAGAAAGCGTCGTACTTTTTCTTCATGATGGAGTTGTATAACTTTGCCGTGCTGAGCCACGCATCGACAGCTTGCACTGTCTTCTTTGTCACTGTCACGACGTCGTCTTCAGGGTAGCAGTACGCGCCCTGAGGGTAGCAGTAGCCTTCCTCAGACACCATCTGGTAACCGAGAAGTTCCTGACACTTTGTCCACGGGTGCTTTGTCGCAATCCACGTTCTGTTCTTTCCGCCCAAGGTGTTGTTTTCCGTCGCGTAGATGGGGCATTTCTTAGAGTAGAAAACAGGAATGTCGCCATAGCCCAAGCTCTTGAATTTCTTCTGAAGTTCCTTATCAATGATGCCCTCGCGGTCTTTGCCAATGTCCAAAATTTCTTTGGGCATAAAGTGGTCAGGAGCTTTTCCTCCAATAAGGCCAAAGAAAGCCTCGTCCAACTCGCCGCCATCGATTGCCTCAAAATCGTGGCCGCCACCCAACCCTGCAGCAGCCCCAGACCCTGCAGCAGCACGTCCTTCTCCAGCCGCTCGAGAAGAAGGACGTGGTGCGAATCCAACAAAGCCACTATTTGTAGTAAAACCGCGTTTGACTTCAGCGATTCTTTCTGGAAGTTGCGCTTCGAACTGTGGGTTGATTTCTTGTTTTGGAGGTACCCCGTCGCGGTAAAAGTCCTTTGCCTCAACACGCACATCAGAACGCGCATCTCTAACAACTCCAGTTGCCCCTGCCGAGTCAAAATCACTCTTGAGTAAGTTGACAAAAGTGTTAAAGTCATAAGCAACGAACTCGTAATCCATCAAGCGAGCAATCGTACGAGTCGCTCTGTGCTTGATCGTGTCATCAGCAGGAAGAGAAGCTGCCTCAGGAATATTTGTTAACACTGCATTATCCAGATCTACAAGAACTTTGTTAAAAGCTTTCGCAGAAAGTACATATTCACGACGTGCAGATACTTGAGTGCGAACGACTTCGTCAATTTGAGACTTTGTGACTTCATCTCCGCGTTTTTTCTGCGTAACTAAATCTTTCGCAATCACTTCGCGATCACGCATCGTCTTGTACGCATTCTGCATGACTAAAAGAGCAGGAATGAATTTCGAATCCTTCTTGTTGACAAGTTCGAGAAAAACGTTTTGGAAACAGAAAAGGACAAACGTCTCAAGCATTGCACGCGAATCGTCCTCCGCCGGATTTATCTGTAATTGCGAAATCGCCAAGTTGTGCAAGTCTTGACGTAAAGGTTCCGGAATAAAAAGAAGAGCATCACGTGCAACTGATGTACTCGTTCGACGGCTCTCCGGTGTCAACACACCAAGGTTCTTCTCGTCAAAGTCAATCACGGTTCCCAAAGCATCAATCAATTTTACAATTTCGGCCTTCTTTCTTGCGTCGCTATACGTATAAATCATTGACGCCAAGATGACTTGAGATATACGCAAATGAATTACTTCAGTTTCGCGCGCGCCTCCAGCTAACGGCATCCCTACAATACTTATACCATTTGCTCGCGCCTGCTCTGCAAGATCTGCTGGAAGTCTATCTCCGTTATCCCTAAATGCTTGTATCTGAGCTCTTAACGCTGCCAACCGTCCTGACGGTAAGCGGCCGCCTCCACCTTCACCTTCACCCGCACTTCCAAAGCCGCGTGTGGGAAAAGCAGCAGCAGCGCGTCCAGCTCGATAACTTTCACGTACTTCATCAAACGGACCTGCAATTTGGCGTTGACGAACAGTAGGCCGACGAATGTCTCGCCGTTCGTCAAACAGACCAACAGGAACTTGAGCCAAGGGTTTTTCTGTCAAGATTGTTGACACAAATGTGCCACCAGTGTATGCATTTAACGAGTTCGAATAACGCGTAAGAATTGCCGCCATTTTTTCCTTCGTTTCTTCTTCAGGGAGTGCAGCAAGTTGAGGAACACCGCGTGTAGCATCTGCAGCGTGGCCTTCTACGAAATCGCGCACAAAGTTATTGTTTGTGTACATATTGATAATATAAGATGAGCCGGGAGCCGTTGAAGTGAGGGACTGGACCGCGACAGCCAAATTCTGGCCGTCTTTCAGCATGTCCAAGATCTTCTCAGAGTACTTTTTCTGCAAGCTCTGGATATTGAGGTCTTTTCCGTCGAGAACATCGCGGATGGCTTTTGGGGCATAGCAGAAACGGCCCTTGCTGTCGACAATGATAGGGTCGGGCAAGTGCTCAGCTGTTGGGCAGTTTAATAAACCGCCCGAAGCCTCATTGAGCTTTGCGGGGTGGCACCCAACTAAGCCGGCAGGACAACCTTCCTGCATCATGATGGCGTCCTGCTTTGTAGGATTGCGTGATTTTACGACGCCAGACAAGCCATCGAGCTTTTTCATGACATCTTGCAAGTTACTTTGGATCGTTGCTAGCGAGTCGGAACCTCCGAAAAGTGAGTCGCTCATTTTGTTTATAGGAGATGAAAAGTGTTTTCATTTCTTTAAAAAATGGATAAGTTATTAAAATCAAGTTTGGGGTACCCTCTCGAAAAACCGTGGGACCCAACTTCGACGCGAATGCACAATTTAAGAAATGAAAGTAATTTTCTTTTGCAAGGCTGCTACTGGATTCCAGTCGATGAAGAATTGAAGAAATTACTAGAGCCATGTCCTAAAGAAACGATTGCAAAAACGAAACCATTAAAATTGTGGTATCCGCACCCAAACGGGAAATTAATGGGTGTCCCGAAATTTTTCGGCATGTCTGCATTCGGTAAAGGACGCGACTTGAGAAACGACGGTGTAGAAATAAGAACAGAATGGAATTGTGATTTTACATTACGTGACGAACAAGAAATGAGTGTTCATAGCACATTAGCAACATTAAATGAATGGGGAGGAGCTTTTTACACGGCCGATTGTGGTTTTGGAAAATCTGTCGTAATTGCGTCTTTAATTCATAAAATCAAGAAACGTGCAATGATCGTCGTGCCACGTCTTACTTTGGTAAAACAGACAGCGCACGATTTGGGAGGAGACTTGACTTTAGATCGTCCCCAAATTCTAAAAGGTGCCAAAGTTGGAATCTTACAGGGCTCCTGGGAAAAGAATCCTTTGGATGCCGACATTATTGTTGCGTCTTTGGATTCTTTGGCGTTATTCAAGTACCCACAGGCGTTTTGGCAAAAAATTGGGCTTGTAATTTTCGATGAAGCTCATCATATGGCTGCAAAGACATTGAGCGCTATTATGCCACATGTTTCTTGCAAACGTATAGTAGGTTTTTCTGCGACGCCAACACGGAATGATGGATTAGAGCATGTTCTCTACTGGCTTCTAGGACCGACATCATTCGTCTATCAACGCCTTCCAGAAATCACAGGAAAAAGGAACACTGTCAAGGTTCAGCGTGTAAAAGGAGCGACAATCAATGACGAGTTCATGTACGGAGGCAAACTTAATTTCAGTGCGATGCTGAGTTCGATTTCTGGAAACGAGGAGCGCAATAAGCTTTTGATAAAAATCGCTTTAGGATTTGATCGCAAAAAAGTTCTTCTAATAACAGCATTCAGAGAGCATTGCGAATTGTTATCAGACTTATTAGAGAGAGAAGGACGCCGTGTCGAGATGATGCACGGCGCGAAAAAAAGAAAGCGCGACGATCCAGAATTTCTTGTTGCGACGTATGGCATTTTGGAAGAAGGATTCGACGACGCAGATCTTGATACATTGATTTTCTGCACGCCGCGGTCTACGATACAGCAAACAGTTGGGCGCATTGAAAGAACTAAATCGGGCAAACTCGTTCCTTTGGTCATCGACGTCGTTGATGATAATCGTATTTTCGAAAGCATGTGGTACAAGCGGAAAAAGTTTTATAAATCGCGGGGCTTTGAAGTCGAAGATGCGAAGAAGAAGGAGGAGGAGGAGGAGGAGGAGGTATGGGTTGCAAACGACGAAGAGGACGAGTTCATTTAAGAAGAAATGTTGTTATCTTTGATAGTGAGTATTGGCGCAATCATATACGTGTCAAGTTTTGCAGTGCCTTCTACAATTCAGGACTATGTACATTTGCGAGTTCCTTTTGGCGTCGTGCCTTCGGAAGCAGCTCATATCTTGTGTGCAGCAACCGCCCTGAGTGCCTATTTATACGATAAGAATCAATTTTTTACAATTTTCAAAGACGTTTACTTGCAGGGCATGTTAATAAAGGCTTCTTTGATTGTTTTTACGCTGATGCCAGACGCCAATCCAGAATGCGGCGAGTTTTCTCTAACAAAGTGTCTGACACGAAATGACATGCTTCCGTCTGGCCACATGCTAGTAGCTTTATGTTCTGGTCTCGTCTTAGGTCCTTACGCCTTAATTCCAGTCATAATATGCGCATTTCTGCTTGTCGCGTCTCATATGCATTACTCTGTAGACGTCATTCTCAGTTTCTGGTTAGTTTATTACTTGGAGCGAGACAGAATTGCAGTAAAAAATGGATTTTCTTTTGCGTCATATAAAGACCTACCGAATTCATTGCTCGAAACGCCTCGATAGAAAATTACTTATGGATTTGTGGCCTTCAAATATACAGGAAGTTGAAGCTATTATGAAGCCGAATCCTTTTGAAGGTTGTTTCGAGTCGCATAAATTAGTTGCGTCATTAGCGGACGAATATTTGGTCCTAGAAGACGACGTCATTCCAAACTGTAAGGATTTGATGCAAGTGTATCGACTATTAGAGGAATACAGAGACTTTGATATTATCTACTTGGGCGGATTCCCACTGTGGGAGGCGCGGCGTCAGAAAAGCTTATATGTCGGAAAGTGTATGGGCACTTACGCAATGATTGTGCGTAAAAAAGCTCGTGATGCCATTGTAAATTTACAGTTTAGAAATGTCGGTATAGACACGGAAATCGCACGCCTTAATTTAAAAACAGCATTTTGTGATCCACCTCTTTTCATTCAAGTAAACACAGTTTCAGATATTGGCTCGACTTTATTCACAAAATCGCAAATTTTTGCAGACGCTCTGTTCGTCGCGAATCCTATTTGGCGCAAGGTGGTAATATACAAAACTTGGATCATTCTTTTTTTAATTTTGGTATGTATGAAAAGCAGCGAAACACTTTTTTGAAAAAAGACGATGATGAGCAGGGTCGCACTGCCAGCAAGGAAATGAATTTGTCGCAAGACGAAATTAAAAAGATGCGTGAAATAATTAAGGAAGACATTGCGTGGAGACAAGAAGGAGCGCGCGACAACAGTACCTACGTTTTAAAAGGTAAAAATTTGAAAAAATGATTCAATAAAATGGCCACTCCCACAGAACTCGACACGTTTAAAATTATGTCCAATGTTGATTATGTCGATTGGTCGCGAGGACCTGCTCGTGTTCCTGCAAATGTGACCATTGAGGAAGTAGACGAGGATGACCACGATCGAGGTGATCGTCCGATTTCACCTCCTCCTCCACCGTCTCCTCCACGCTCTCCGCCGTCTTTGCGTCCTGCATCGCCTGCAGTATCCGTGCGCTCTCGTTCTACTGCTTCCTTACCTTCATCTCCTCCGCGCGAGATGCCGAAGCGAGCGATGCCTGTGCCAAAGAAATACACGGCGCAAGAAGAAAATGAAGACTACGAGGTGCGCGCCGAAAAAGAAGCAATTTTACAAGATTTACACAATTTTTCACGGCCTCCTACCAACATGAAATTGACGCGTGAATTTAATGTGGACGTGCATACCTTGGACGAATTGCAATTTGAGTATGACCGCATTCAGAGCGAGTTAAATGCGAATCAGATGGTTGATTATGCAAAGCAGGGCATTAAATTCGGTGTTGGCGGCATTGAAATGTTCTTGAAGAACTCGGGTTTTGTTGCTGTCGATGGATGGTATAAGAATTCGTGCGCGGATATGAACAAGTACAATCGGCCTTTGTTAAAACTGTACAAACGCTACTGGCGAAAGGTGTCAATGTCTCCTGTAGCAGAGCTTTCAATGCTTCTCTTCGGATCTTTAGCGTGGACAGTCGCTGAAAATAAGATGGGGCTTAAGCCGAAAGCTCCTGCTCCCGCTCCTGCTCCTTCTTTTGCCGAATTTTCGCCTCCTGGAGGAGGAGGAGGGGGAGGGGGAATGAAGCCTCCTTCCATGGCTGGAAAGGGACCACGCTGGACGTCGTCTCCACCCGATTCTCCTAAAAAACCTTCACCGAAATCCAAGTCACCCGAGTCAAGCAGCAGCGAAAGGAGTTTTCGCATAAATTTAAAATCACGGACGCCCCGCTCCACGAAATCAAAGAGATTGACACCTTTAAGGCTCTAAGTTTCCATGAAATTAGAAAGTGATGAAGTAATACGTGGTTTCTTGTTCTTCTTCTCAGAAAGCGCCTTTAAAATAGCGGGTTCTTTTCCAGTTGGCGTTTGCTGAGCCGGCATCGAATCGCGAGTCATAGGTCGTTGAATATTTTTTAATTCTGTAATTTCGATTCTTCCAGATGTCGCTTCGGCAAACATGGCGAATGTTGCAAGAGGCGCCGATTTACTTGCAATGAAATTAGTTTTGGACCAGACTGCTTTATCCATCGCGCCCCCGTACCGTTTAAGCATAAATCTTGGCGGAGAGACTGTAACTTTCTCTGTAATTCCAAAAACAGTGTGAAGCATTTCGCGCGTCCACGCAAAGACTTGTGGGTTTTCATTGTGCTCACGGAGATAGCCAAAGGCACA
>Ga0114964_10001296_pt1 | contig 18380 bp, 12 predicted proteins | sample C_131016_MF_Meta_FD_92638 | JGI IMG/M metagenome (GOLD analysis project Ga0114964, IMG submission 92638) | Freshwater microbial communities from Lake Croche, Canada to study carbon cycling - C_131016_MF_MetaG | ecosystem: Environmental > Aquatic > Freshwater > Lake | place: Lake Croche, Canada... | reverse complement strand
TCAACTCCTCCTGCCTTTCTTCGGTTAGACGAGTATTGGTGTAATCAGCCCGCTCTGATCAATTTTATCGCTTCATCGCGTTCAAACAAATAAAGTAGGGCGCGTACTGCCTGACCCCGTGGCGTTTCGAGTCTAGGATCATGGTTTAAAATATTTTTGGCATCGTCTCGGGCAATTCCCAATAACTCGATGTGCTTATCAGGTACCGAAAGCTTGAATCCTGGCATTCCCGACTGGCGTGTCCCTAATACATCCCCTTCTCCACGGAGGCGCAGATCTTGTTCTGCAATCTCGAAACCATCATTGGTCGAGCGCATGGTTTCAAGACGTGCACGACCAGTTTCACCCAACGGACCAAAGAGAAGGATGCAACTCGACCGCTCAGCACCTCGGCCAACGCGACCCCGTAATTGGTGGAGTTGCGACAAACCAAAGCGTTCGGCATGTTCAATCACCATGATGGTGGCTTCGGGGACATCGACACCGACTTCTATAACGGTTGTTGCGACCAAGATTTGGGTTTTTCCAGACGCAAAATTCGACATGGCAGCGTCTTTATCCGCACTCTTCATTTGACCGTGAACAATTCCGACACGCGCCCCATAGAGTTTTTCAAGGCTTTCAAAACGCTCTTGCGCCGCCGCGAGGTCGAGGTCTTCGGATTCCTCAACCAAGGGGCAGATCCAATAGATACGTTGACCACTTGCCATGGCCCGCTCTAACCCGTTGGCCACTTCGTCTAACCGCTCTAATGCAATTGTCCGGGTATCAATCGGTTTTCGACCTGCTGGCTTTTCCCGAACGATGGAGACGTCCATGTCGCCGAAATAGGTAAGCACCAAAGTCCGCGGTATCGGGGTCGCCGTCATGACCAATACGTCTACCGCGTCTCCCTTTTTAGAAAGCGCTAGGCGTTGGTGGACGCCGAAACGATGTTGTTCGTCGATCACGGCTAGGCCTAACTTATGGAACTTTACTGAGTCTTGGAATAAAGCATGCGTTCCAATCGCGAGTTGGATCGTACCGTCCGCTAATCCTACCATTGTTTGGATTCGCGATTGGCCTTTGTCGCGTCCGGTCAGGAGGGCAATGGTCAACCCAACTTTGTCGGCAAGGGGTTTGAGGCGCTCATAATGTTGGCGCGCGAGAATTTCCGTAGGCGCCATGAGCGCAGCCTGCCAACCGGCTTCAACTGCCATGGTCATCGACAGAAGGGCGACAACGGTTTTTCCTGAACCAACATCGCCTTGGAGAAGGCGCAACATACGCTCGGGCGAAGCAAGGTCGCGTTTGATGTCGGTAAGCGCTTGTTTCTGTCCGTCGGTGAGCGTGAAGGGCAGAGCGGCCAACATGGTATTGACAATTTTACCATCGCCACTGCGAACGGCTCCCGCTTCGCGTTTCATTCGGGCCCGCATCAATAAAAGCGCGAGCTGGCCAGCGAGGAGTTCATCGTAGGCCAGTCGGAGCCTTGCGGGCGCCAAGGGGTTTATTTCGGCCAGTGACGACGGGCAATGAAGCGAACGCAACGAATGCGTGAATCCTGCCCAATTTTCTCTACCGAGTAGGGCCGGATCTATCCACTCGGGAAAGTCCGGTAGATTTAAAAGCGCGACTTTTGCTGCTTTGATCAAACCGCGTTGATAAAGGCCTGCTGAAAGCCCATAAACCGGTTCGAAGGGAAGTTGACGGGACAGCCCTGCCGCATCGAGGACGCGGTCTGGATGGATCATTTGGCGATGGCCGTCCCAAAGCTCCACTATACCGGAAACATAACGGATTTCTCCCACCGGTAGCAGTGCTTCCATCCGCGCGCGACTGGTATTAAACCACGTCAACGTGATGTCGCCCGTGTCATCTTCTACCAAGATGCGATATGGCGATTTGGCTCGGCCGGGCGGTCCGGGTTTGTGGGAAACGGTTCGAATTTCAAAGGTGCCAATTTCGCCTGCAACGGCATCTGCAATTCGGCCCTTCACCCGTCTGTCTAAGGCACTTACGGGTAAATGAAACAAAAGATCGATTACCCTGGCTTCGGCCCCGTGCGGGGCAAGTAACCTATCATAGAGTGGAGCCAATTTTGGCCCGATACCCGGCAACCCGCGAACGGGCGCAAATAGGGGGTTTAGTATTGCAGGGCGCATTCAAAGGCCCCGAAGGCCGACGCGATTGTCGTGAAATGCAACACCCCCAAAGGGCGCTGGCGAATCAGCCCCTACAAGGGTGTTTATGCCCTTACCGTCAGCATAGGCACTGTTTGGCCAAATCGATTCAGCTATAATCACTCCGCGATTCAAGCCTTCAAAGAATTTTGCTTTTAAGCGAACTTCGCCGCGGTGATTGAAAACCACGATGGCCGATCCATCCGCAACGCCGTAATGCTTTGCATCGTCAGGGCGGATTAATAAGGTCGGCTCACCCTCGCGCGACTGCGATGTGGTAGTTTCGGTAAAGGTCGAGTTAAGATAGTTGCGCGCGGGTGATGTTGCGAGGCGAAACGGATATTCCTCCGTCGTGTTTTCTGACACATCCCAATGATCCGGAAACTCCGGCATTTCCGCGAGAGGTCCAGAAGGGCGCCCACTGCTAAAGGGAACGTTGGGCCAATCTGGCTTAAAGCGGAATTTGCCATCTTTCCACGCAAAGCCTTTCGTGAAATGAGCCTCCTCAAAGGACGGTTGCGCATCGATGAATTTTTTGGTTTCCAGGTCTTGGAGCGTTCCCCACTTGGAATGTTGCAAGGTCCAGTCAATCAATTCCCGCGCGGACATTTCGAAGCCTTTATGCTTAGCCCCTAAGCGATCGGCCAAGTCGCAAATAACGTCATGATTGGAGCGGCATTCTCCCGGTGCGTCGATCAATTTTGGCCCAAGGCCCAGATACTGGTGTCCACCACCTTGGTAAAGATCATCATGCTCTGTGAACATGGTTGCTGGCAAAACGATATCGCCCATTTTAGCAGTATCGGTCATGAATTGCTCATGTACCACCACGAAGAGATCGTCGCGTTCAAAACCTGTGCGAACAAGCGTTTGTTCAGGAGCAACGGACATCGGATTCGTATTTTGAATGAAAATCGCTTTTACGGGTCCGCCACCGCGCAACGATGTTGTATCCCCCGTCAGAACACGTCCGATTTGCGATTGATCCAACGAGCGGACTGAAGGATCAAGCAGGTCTAAACCCTCAATAAGGGATTTCCGCCAATGATAAATCGCTCCATTGTTATGAAACGCACCGCCGCCTTCATATTGCCAAGCGCCGGTCACCGCCGGAATGCAACTCGCAGCGTGCATATTAACCGACCCATTCCTTTGACGCGAGAAGCCATAGCCTAGGCGGAAATAGGTCCGCTTATTTTCGCCCACGAGTTTGGCAAACGTTTCGATCTCGCTAACCGACAACCCCGTAATCCTTGAAGCCCATTCGGGTGTCTTTTCCTTTAAGTGGCGCTCGAATTCAATTGGGTAATCGGTTGATTTAAATAAATATTCCCGATCTTGCAGTTCATCACGAAACAATACATGCATCACCGCACAAGCCAAAGCGCCGTCTGTGCCAGGCTTTACTACCAATGCCAAATCAGCCTGTTCAAGCGTTGCGGTGCGGTAAATATCGATGGCAACGATTTTTGCGCCGCGCTCTTTCCGCGCTTTGATGGCATGGGTCATTACATTGACCTGTGTCGCGACAGCGTTGGTGCCCCAAATAACAACGCAATCAGACTTTGCCATCTCCCTTGGGTCAGGCCCCATCATTTTGCCGGTGCCCGCAAGATACCCTGGCCAAGCGAGGTTGATGCAGATGGAAGAATAAAAACCAGAATATTTTTTTGCATGACGGAGGCGATTGATACCGTCGCGGTTCACCAGGCCCATGGTGCCCGCGTAGTAATAAGGCCAAATCGCTTCAGCACCGTAGTCACGCTCGATCTGATTGAAGCGTAAAACGATCTCGGCCAAGGCTTCGTCCCAACTGACCCTTTGAAATTGTCCCGAACCCTTCGGACCGCTTCGTTTCAAAGGATAGAGTAGACGGTTTGGATGGTGGTTGCGTTCGGCGTAACGTGCCACTTTGGCGCAAATAATACCGGCCGTGTAGTTCTGTTCTTTCGAACCGTAGATGCGGCCGATCGTTTTGCCGCCCAGCACTTCAACCTCAAGCGCACAAGCGGAGGGACAATCATGCGGGCAAACTGAATTTTTACGAGCGAGACTGACGGGCGCGTTCATAGGGTAAAGATTACACCCTTACGCCCGTCAGGCAATAGCTTCAAAGCAGTGACTTAGCCGACGATCTCATTGCCAGAGAAGAACTGCGCGATTTCTACCGCCGCTGTCTCTGGTGCATCGGACCCGTGAACGGTATTTTCACCGACCGATTGAGCAAACAACTTCCGGATCGTACCTTCAGCAGCATTGGCCGGGTTGGTTGCGCCCATTACTTCGCGATATTTTGCGATCGCATCATCGGCTTCGAGTACCTGAACGACAACAGGACCAGAGGTCATGAAATCAACCAATTCACCAAAAAAAGGACGCTCTTTGTGGACCGAATAAAAAGCGCCCGCCTGATCACGGGTCATGTGGATACGCTTTTGAGCAACGATCCGGAGACCGGCTTTCTCGATAACGGCGTTAACGGCACCCGTGAGGTTACGGGCGGTCGCATCGGGCTTCAAAATAGAAAAAGTGCGCTGGAGCGCCATGGGAAAAATCCTGTGTTCGTTGGAAGGCGTGCACTCTATACAAGTGCTAGCTCAATCGGTCAAAGGGCTGACAAGGACTTTGCGATTTTAGCGAGTGAACTGGGGTAAAGCTTAATTTCTTCGGCAAGAACCCGGGAAGCCAAGGTATCCGCCGTGTCACCGTCGAATACGGGTACGGTTGATTGCGCAATAATCGGTCCGGCGTCGAGTTCGGGCACAACATGATGTACAGTACAGCCATGCGTTTTTACGCCGGCCGAAAGCGCTTGTTCGTGCGTATGCAACCCACGAAATTGGGGCAGAAGGGAAGGGTGGATATTGAGCAGATGCCCCTGCCAGCGTTCGATGAAACTGCCACTTAAAATCCGCATGAAACCAGCTAAACAGATCAGCTCTACCCCCGCTCCGGTTAGTGCAATGTCCAGTACCGCTTCAAACGCCTCGCGTGTCGCGAAATCTCGGTGTTTAATTGTCAGAACTTTTATTCCGTTACTTTCGGCTACCGCGAGCCCACCAGCACCTTCAACATTTGATATAACCAAAACAATTTCAGCCGGGTAGTCCGGCGCTTTGGTCGCCTCAATCAGTGCCGCCATATTGGTGCCACGACCTGAAATCAATATCCCGGTCCGCACCCGCCGCATGTCAAAGGCCCAGTTGACCGATATAGGCAACGCGTGGCTGCCCTTCGGTTTCAATAACGATATCCCCTAAAAATACGGCTTCTTCGCCGACCGCCTTTAGCGTATTCAACGCCTCATTGGCGTGTTTTGCATCAACAACAACAACCATGCCGATGCCGCAATTGAAAGTTCGCAACATTTCTTCTTGAACCACGCCGCCAGTTTTGGAAAGCCAACCGAACACAGGGGGGACTTTTATGGCTGTTAAATCTACGCGAACTCCAAACCCATCAGGCAATCCACGGGGAATATTATCAGGAAATCCGCCTCCGGTAATATGTGCCATCGCTTTGATGGCATTTGTGGTTTTTAGTGCTTGCAGCATTGGTTTAACGTAAATCCGCGTTGGCTCCAGGAGTGCAGAACCAAGGTTCCGTTCGGGATCGAACGGTGCAGGAGCATCCCATTTCAAACCCGATCCTTCAACAATTCGCCGAACGAGCGAAAAACCGTTCGAATGAATGCCGGACGACGGTAAACCGATCAATCGATCACCAGCCTGAATGCCGGATTTCGGAAGCAAAGTGCCACGTTCGGCCGCACCTACCGCAAATCCTGCAAGATCATAATCGCCTTTGGCGTAAATACCGGGCATTTCGGCGGTTTCGCCGCCGATCAAAGCGCAGCCGGATGCAATACAACCACTTGCAATGCCCTTCACGATTGCAGCACCAACGGTGGGCTCGAGTTTACCGGTGGCATAATAATCTAAGAAGAATAATGGTTCGGCTCCTTGAACAATCAAATCATTGACGCACATTGCAACAAGATCGATCCCGATCGTTTCATGCAAACCGGTTTCAATAGCAATTTTGACCTTTGTGCCGACACCATCATTGGCCGCAACAAGGATGGGGTCTTTAAAACCAGCCGCTTTTAGATCAAACAAACCGCCAAAGCCGCCGATTTCCGCATCGGCTCCGGCGCGCCGTGTCGCGCGAACCAATGGTTTGATCTCCTCGACCATCGCATTGCCCGCATCAATATCGACACCGGCGTCGGCGTATGTAAGCCCATTTTTTAAAGTATCGGTCATCAATGTGCCCCCGAATTCAGCTGACAGGCGTTAAGGTGTCGGCGTTAAGCTTGCAAGCTATCGTTGCCACTACCACATATAACGATGATTAATTTTCGGTCTCACTAGGTTTTCCCCAAAGCATTTAATGTTACCCAACCTCATATCAATTCTTAGGCTTTTATTGGTCCCGATCATCCTTGGACTGATCGCCAATGGCGAGTGGCACTGGGCGCTATATGGATTTGTCATTGCAGGGGTCTCAGACGCCTTAGATGGTTTTATAGCGCGGGTTTATAACCTGCGAACCGATTTAGGAGCCCATCTCGACCCTTTAGCAGATAAAGCGCTTCTCGTTTCAATCTTTATTGAACTCGGTGCGTTGGGACTTTTTCCACCTTGGCTCGTTATAGTGGTCGTAAGCCGAGATGTTCTTATCGTCGGAGGTATATTGCTTGCATCGCTTTTGGGAGCGCCAATGCCGATTAAACCGGCCTTGCTGTCAAAATTTAATACCGTCGGGCAAATCGTCGTCGCAAGCTTGGTATTGGCCATGAAGGCCTTCGTTCTCGACATGGCAACTTTGCTGCATTACGGCGAATACGGTGTTATGGTACTGACCGTTGCCTCGATGGTCGTATACTTTGTCCAATGGTTAAGGCATTTTCCGGACGAGACGCGATGAAGGATAAACCTCAGCAATTACCCCTCGACTTGCCGGTAGAAACGCGGCTTGAAGCCGAAGATTTTTTGGTTTCGCCCAGTAATGAAAACGCATTTCACTACATCGACCAATGGCCTGAATGGACTGATAAAGTTTTTATACTTCTCGGGCCGGAGGCGTCGGGAAAATCGCACCTTGCAGCCATTTGGGCCTCACGCGCACGGGCTTGGGTGATAAAAGGTTCGGAAGTTACCATCGAATCAGTACCCCACTTGGTATCAAGTGGTGGCTTGGTTATTGAAGATTGCGATAGGAGCGGGATAAATGAACCCGCTATGTTCCATCTCATTAATGCGGCGCGTGAAAGGGGCACGTTCTTGCTTTTAACGGCGCGTGTGGGGCCAGATGGATGGGGTTTATCTACTCTTGATCTTATATCCCGTTTGCGGATCGCGCCCAATGCAAGAATTTCTGAACCGGATGACGCTCTTCTTGCAGCCATTCTCGTAAAACTGTTTATAGACAGGCAACTGGTTATTGATACGACCATAATTGAATTCATTCGGGAGCGGATAGAACGTTCGATTGCCTCCGCACGTGATTTCGTTGAACGGCTCGACCGCGAAGGGCTAGCTCGTGGTAAACCAATTACCCGTGCTTTGGCCGCAAAACTGCTTAAAATTGACGAAGCTGCATCTTCATAATCAAGGTCTGTGCAGTATCCTATTTTTTAGCGCCTCTCGCTTCTGCTGTGTTAAATGCTTAAAGTGGTTATACTGTGCGCTCCGACATATTACGAAGGATTGACTTAGTTATGCCTCGAACCCGTTCCATCTCACCATCGACTCGACGGAATGGGGGGGCAAAAGCGCCCACAGCCTTAGCAAAGTCGCCACATCGCTTTATCAACCGCGAATTATCATGGCTTCAATTCAATCACCGCGTATTGGAAGAGGCCGCAAATCCGCACCATCCTCTGCTGGAACAGCTTCGGTTCTTGTCAATTTCGGCCAATAATTTGGATGAATTTTTTATGGTCCGCGTTGCTGGTTTACGCGGTCAAGTGAGTTCGAATGTTGCACCGTTGTCTGACGATGGTATGAGCCCGTCAGATCAATTGCAACGCATCGGGGAAGCCGTCACTAGCCTCTGCTCAGATCAACAATTGCGCTGGCGTGAATTGCGCGTCGAACTTGACCATGTGGGGATATCGATTGTCGAGGGGAACGGTTTGACTGTTGTTGAGCACAGTTGCCTCGAAACGTTTTTCAGTAACGAAATATTCCCGATCCTTACCCCCTTAGCCGTCGATCCGGCCCATCCATTTCCGTTTATTCCTAATCTTGGCCTGACATTGGCGCTGGCCCTAACACGTCTGACAGATGGTCGGCCGCTCAACGCGTTAATCAGGGTTCCAAACCGTATAGATCGTTTCATCCGACTCCCTGTTTCGGACAATGCAAACGAAGGATCAACACCTGAGCGTTTTATTTCACTCGAAAGCGCGATCGGACTATTTATCGGGCGGTTATTTCCCGGCTACCATGTCAAGGGCATGGGAGCGTTCCGTGTTATCAGAGACAGCGATCTTGAAATCGAGGAAGAGGCAGAAGATCTCGTTCGCCAATTTGAATCGGCGCTCAAACAACGTAAGCGCGGTTCGATCATCCGCCTCGAGATTGAAGCGGGTATGCCGGAAGAAATACGCCAATTCGTGGTCGGCGAATTTCACGTTGATGGCGATGCCGTTTTTGAAGTGAACGGAATGTTGGCGCTCAACGACCTATCACAACTCGTTGGTATCGACCGACCGGATTTAAAATTCGACCCCTATAATGCAAGGTTTCCGGAACGTATCCGCGACCACGGTGGTGATTGCTTTGCCGCCATCCGGGAAAAAGATTTGATTGTCCATCATCCTTACGAAAGTTTCGACGTTGTCGTTCAGTTTCTAAATCAAGCTGCCCGAGACCCAAATGTGGTGGCAATCAAACAAACGCTCTATCGGACGTCGGCCAATAGCCCAATCGTCAAGGCGTTGGCGGAGGCCGCTGAGGCGGGAAAATCGGTAACAGCGCTTGTTGAGTTAAAAGCGAGGTTCGACGAGGAAGCCAATATTCGGTGGGCACGTGATTTGGAACGCGCCGGTGTGCAGGTTGTGTTCGGCTTTATCGAATTAAAAACACACGCAAAACTTTCAATGGTGATAAGGCGGGAAGCTGGGCATTTGGTAAGTTATTGCCATTTAGGAACGGGAAATTATCATCCAATCACGGCTCGCGTTTATACCGATCTATCGTTTTTCACGGCCGATCCGGCCATAGGACGCGATGTTGCCCGTATTTTCAATTATATCACGGGCTATGCTGAACCAACCCACCTTGAAAAATTATCGGCCTCGCCATTTTCTTTGAAGAAGACACTTCTCGATAATATTTCCCAAGAAATTGAAAATGCTAAGGCGGGAAAACCCGCTGCCATTTGGGGTAAATGCAATTCGCTTGTTGATCCAATGATCATCGACGCCCTTTACGCAGCGGGGCAAGCCGGTGTGCAAGTCGATTTTGTGGTACGTGGTATTTGTTGTTTGAGACCCGGAATTCCGGGGTTTTCTGACAATATTCGCGTTAAGTCTATCATCGGACGATTCCTTGAGCATACAAGGATTTTCGCGTTTGCTAATGGTAAGACGCTCCCCCATGCAAAAGCCAAAGTTTATATTTCGTCGGCAGACCTGATGCAGCGGAATCTTGATCGGCGTGTCGAGTCGTTGGTGCCGATCTTAAACCCAACCGTTCACGAACAAGTTCTCAACCAGATCATGGTTGCAAATATGAGTGATAATGAACAAAGCTGGACCATCCTCTCTGATGGTTCAAGCATCAAATTAACGCATTCTGCGGACGAACCGGCTTTTAACGCGCATCAATATTTCATGACAAATCCGAGTTTATCAGGCCGCGGCAAGTCATTGAAAGGATCGGGTTCGAAAGCACAAAAGGTAGAAACCAACCGCGAAGGTGCCGATGGGCAGTGAGACGGCGCTGAGATGGGGTAAGCTCCAACCGATTCGCTGAAAAAAGGGTTGTAATGCAAATTAATGCGCAGGGAAGGCTAAGGGTCGGCGATCCTGTTGCCATTATCGATATTGGTTCTAATTCGGTTCGCCTCGTGGCTTATGAGGGGCTGACCCGTTCGCCCACTCCTATCTTTAATGAAAAAGCGCTGTGTGGACTCGGAAGGGGCGTTATTTCGACCGGCGTTTTGCAACGCGATGGAATGGACAAGGCCTATGAAGCGCTTCGGCGCTTTCGCGTCCTGTGCGACGTGATGCAAATCAAGAATGTCCAAATGATCGCTACCGCAGCGCCACGTGATGCATCGAATGGCGCGGAATTCCTCGCCGAGTGCGAGCGTATTTTTGGACAAAAAGTTGAACTGATTTCGGGAAATCGCGAAGCGGAACTATCGGCGCTCGGCGTTGCCTGCGGTATTCATAAAGCAGAAGGTCTTGTCGCCGACTTAGGCGGCGGCTCCCTTGAATTAATCGGCATTAAGGGACACGAATTCGGCCCCGGGGTTACACTTCCCATTGGTGTCTTATCCCTGCAAGACCGTTCCGGTGGCAATCTTAAAAAAGCGCAAAAAATCATTCGCAAGGAACTTGATCATTTGCCCCAACTCAAAGCGGCAAAAGGCAAAGCGATTTATGCGGTTGGTGGGACGTGGCGCTCTCTTGCTCGGCTCCATATGAAGCAGCGCGGTTACCCTCTCCATGTCATGCACAATTACGTGATCCCCGTTCGGGACGCTGCCGATTTCACGGCGCTTATCGAACGTGTTTCAACGGACACCATTGATTCGATCGATGCCGTCTCGGCAGCCCGTCGTCCTTTGGTGGGCTATGGAGCATTGGTGCTTGAGGAACTTATCCGAATTTGCAAACCTGCCGAGATCGTCATTTCGGCTCAGGGTGTTCGGGAGGGTCTTTTATTCGAACGGCTTGATAAGGAGGTTTTGGACAAAGATCCTCTCATTGCAGCGGCGCGCGACCTCAACGTGCTGCGCTCGCGCTCGCCACTCCACTGCGAGGAAATAGTCGCTTGGACGGATAGGTTCATGGCGACTACTCATATTGATGAAACGAGCGAGGAAAGGCGTCTTCGGCACGCGGCCTGCCTGTTGGCTGATATCGGTTGGCGTGCCCATCCTGATTATCGAGGCGAGCAGTCGTTAAATATTATAGCGAATGCGAGCTTTATCGGCGTTGATCATCCCGGTCGCGTTTTCATTGCGCTAGCCGTAGCCTATCGCCATATGGGAATATCGGACGACGATGTCAGTCCAAGACTGCGTGAACTCGCAACGAGCCGGATGTTGGACCGGGCACGAATACTTGGCGCCGTATTAAGAGTAGCCTATCTTTTAACAGCAGCGATGCCCGGTGTTTTGCCGCGCACGCCTCTGGAATGCATGAGAGATCGCTTGGTCCTAGGTATTCCGCCCGATCTCGAATCCCTGGCGGGCGACCGCGTATTTAATCGCCTCCGGTCGCTTGCCCGTGTCATCGGTCGCACGCCTGCGATAACGATCTTGAGAGATTAGCGTTTAACGGCGACAACTTTTCCGCTTGAGAAGGCAAGGGCTAGGTGCCCATTCTTCAGAGCTAACGCCTTTTCACCGAACAGGCCACGGCGCCAACCTCGCAGAGCCGGAACATCGGCCTCGTCATCAGCCGCTATTGCCTCGAGATCATCGACTGTTGCGACGATTTTCGCCGCTACACCTTCTGTATCGCACGTCATTCGGAGAAGAACTTTGAGCAATTCGACGGCGGCGGGGTTATAGGGTTTGCGGTCCTGACGTTCGAGTTCCGGTAAGCTCTTTGGATCGATCGTTAACGCCCGCTCCACGGCTGCGATAATATCCGCACCGGAACGGGAACGTTCAAAACCGTTTGGGATAGAGCGCAGTTTCGATAACGCTTCGACCGATCGCGGCGCAGACGTTGCAATGTCCATAATGGCATCGTCTTTGAGAACCCTTGAACGCGGAACATCGCGGTTTCGTGCCTCTCGCTCGCGCCACGCTGCAAGCTCCATCAAGATAGCGAGTTCCCGAGGCTTACGTATGCGGCCCCGGAGCCGCTTCCAAGCATCTAATGGATCAAGCTCGTACGTCGAAGGAGACGTGAGAATTGCCATTTCATCAACAAGCCACTCCGCACGGCCAGAATCTGCTAATGTTGCAGCTAACGCTTTATAAACAGCACGGAGATGGGTAACATCGGAGCGCGCATAAACAAGCTGAGCTTCGCTCAACGGGCGTTGCGACCAATCGGTAAACCGCGATGATTTATCAATCTTGGCCTTAGCAAGATCATGCGCCAACTGTTCGTAGGAAACACTGTCACCATAGCCGGCAACCATGGCCGCGACCTGTGTGTCAAAACACGGGTTCGGAATGCAGCGGTCCAAAATCCATAAGATTTCAAGGTCCTGCCGACCGGAATGAAATACTTTGACGACACGGGTATCGCGCATCAAAGCGAAAAACGGACCGAGGTCCAACCCGACTGCGAGCGGGTCAATTAAATAATCCTCATCCTCACTGGCGATCTGAATAAGACACAGTTTGGGATAAAATGTTGTTTCCCGCATGAATTCCGTATCAACGGTGACATAGGAATGGCTGGACAAACGGGTGCAAGCGGTTTGAAGAGTTAACGTGTCAGATATGAGGGACATTTTTTTATTTTAAACCGAGAATGCGAATCAGCGGCAACATTGCCAGTTGATCTTCTTTTACACGACTAACGGTAAATGCGGCATATCCGCGATAATAGCTGTAACCCTTGACAAGATGAGCGCCTACATGCGTTCTCCGAGCACATTAATGTTTGACTGATAAAGACGAGGTTTGCCATGCATCGCTACCGTTCGCACACTTGCGGAGCACTCCGCGACACCCATGTCGGCGAAGATGTGCGGATCTCGGGTTGGTGTCATCGTATACGCGACCATGGCGGTGTTCTGTTTATAGATTTGCGCGACCATTATGGCCTCACCCAATGTGTAGTGGATCCGGATTCGCCTGCATTTAAGATCGCTGAAACGTTGCGGTCGGAATGGGTCATCCGGTGTGATGGAAAGGCGCGTTTGCGTCCGTCCGGCACGGAAAACCGTGATATGCCCACCGGCTTGATTGAAGTTTACGTGACAGGGATTGAAGTGCTGGGTGCCTCAGCCGAATTGCCGGTTCAAGTGTTTGGCGATCAACCCTTTCCCGAAGAAACAAGGCTGAAATATCGCTTCCTCGATTTACGCCGCGAAAAACTCCACAACAACATCATGACGCGCGGACGCGTGGTGGATGCGATGCGAACCAAGATGAAGGATCAAGGTTTCAATGAGTTTCAAACGCCGATTTTGACCGCATCCTCGCCGGAGGGTGCGCGTGACTTCTTAGTACCTTCGCGCATTCATCCTGGCACGTTTTACGCACTTCCTCAGGCTCCGCAACAATATAAGCAATTGTTAATGATGGCAGGATTCGACCGCTATTTTCAGATTGCGCCGTGCTTCCGCGATGAGGACCCGCGCGCTGATCGTTTGCCGGGAGAGTTTTACCAGCTTGATCTGGAAATGAGTTTTGTCGAACAAGAAGATATTTTCGCTGCCGTTGAGCCCGTGATTGGCGGTATTTTTCGTGAGTTTGGCAATGGCAAGACTGTAACGCCAAGCCCATGGCCCCGCATCCCATACGCCGTTTCAATGGAAAAATATGGCTCCGATAAGCCGGATTTGCGGATCCGTAACCCGCATACGAACGAACCGCTGGAAATGGCCGATGTCTCAGAGCATTTTCGTGGCTCTAATTTCAAGGTGTTTGCTCGTATCCTCGAGGACGAAAAAAACCGGATTTGGGCCATTCCCGCACCCAATGGCGGGCAACGTACGTTTTGTGACCGGATGAATTCATGGGCACAGGGCGAGGGGCAGCCGGGTCTTGGGTATGTCTTTTGGCGAGAAGGGGAGGCTGGCGGCGCAGGTCCAATCGCTAACAATATTGGTCCGGAGCGGACAGAATCCGTGCGCCAACAACTTGGGCTCAAAGAAGGTGATGCAGCCTTCTTCGTGGCTGGCGATCCTGAAAAATTTATAAAGTTTGCAGGAGCCGCGCGGATCAAAGTCGGGCAAGATTTGAGTCTCATCGACGAAAATCGGTTTGAATTGGCATGGGTTGTCGATTTTCCGATGTTCGAATGGAATGACGACGAGAAGAAAGTAGATTTCAGCCATAATCCGTTCTCGATGCCGCAGGGCGGGTTAGATGCGTTGCAAAATCAGGATCCGCTGACCATCAAAGCGTTTCAATATGATATTGCCTGTAACGGTTTCGAGATCGCGTCCGGCGGTATCCGCAACCATCGGCCGGAAGGTATGGTGAAGGCGTTTGAGATCGCAGGCTATGGCGAAGAAACGGTAATCGAGCGCTTTGGTGGCATGTATCGCGCGTTTCAATATGGCGCCCCTCCTCATGGTGGCATGGCGGCAGGTGTCGATCGTATCGTGATGTTGCTCTGCGGTGCGCAAAACCTTCGCGAAGTCGCACTTTTCCCGATGAACCAGCAGGCGCAAGATTTGTTAATGGGTGCGCCAAGTGAAGCAACATCGAGGCAATTGCGAGACTTGCACCTCCGTCTAAATTTGCCTGAAAAATAATATTCTACAATACGTTGTGGCTTATTCCTAAAGGATTACACGATGGCTTCGGATGCGTCTGACGACTTACGATCTGGCTCGATGATCTATCACCGGTTTCCGAAGCCGGGAAAATTGGAAATTCAAGCGACTAAGCCACTCGGCAACCAACGCGATTTGGCCTTGGCGTATTCGCCTGGCGTTGCTGCACCGTGCGAAGCAATTGCTGCCGATCCCGAAATGGCGGCAGAATTAACGAGCCGTCAAAACCTCGTAGCGGTCATTTCGAACGGCACCGCGGTTCTGGGTTTGGGAAATATCGGGCCGCTTGCATCAAAGCCCGTGATGGAAGGCAAAGCCGTCCTGTTTAAAAAATTCGCGGGTATTGACGTGTTTGATATTGAGGTAGCCGAAAACGATCCGGACCGTTTCGTCGATGTCGTGGCGGCGCTTGAACCTACGTTTGGCGGGATTAATCTTGAAGATATCAAAGCTCCCGAATGCTTTGAGATCGAAGCCAAGCTTCGGGAGCGTATGGCAATTCCGGTTTTCCACGACGATCAACACGGTACCGCCATTATCGTTGGCGCTGCGGTTTTAAATGCTGTTGATCTGACTGGCAAGGCGATGGACTCGATTAAAATTGTCGCGTCGGGTGCCGGAGCTGCAGCGCTTGCCTGTCTTAACCTATTGGTTTCCTTGGGTGTAAAGCGGGAAAACATCTGGATCAGCGATTTGGAGGGTGTGGTTTATAAAGGTCGCTTGGCCCTTATGGACCAATGGAAGAGCATTTTCGCGCAGGAGACCGACAAACGCTCCCTCAATGAGATTATTGAGAATGCGGATGTATTTTTGGGGCTTTCAGCCGGAGGTGTGCTGAAACCGGATATGGTGGCCCGCATGGCGCCGAAACCGCTTATTCTTGCGCTCGCGAACCCCAATCCTGAAATTATGCCGGAAGCCGCCCGCGCCGTCCGTCCCGATGCGATGATGTGCACAGGTAGGTCTGATTATCCCAACCAGGTCAATAATGTACTCTGCTTTCCCTATATCTTTCGGGGTGCACTGGATGTCGGTGCACGAACGATCAACGAAGAGATGAAGTTGGCTGCGGTCGCTGCCATTGCGCGCCTCGCGCGCGAGGCGCCATCGGACGTTGCAGCCAAAGCCTATGGGGGCGAAGTGTCTACCTTTGGCGCGGAATCGCTGATACCAAGCCCGTTCGATCCTCGTTTGATTTTGCGTATTGCACCAGCGGTAGCCAAAGCCGCGATCGCGTCAGGCGTCGCCCGTCGCCCAATCACCGACTTTAAGGCCTATGAAGAACGACTATCGGGCTTCGTTTTCCGGTCTGGCTTTATTATGAAGCCTATTTTTGAACAAGCTAAATTGGCTCCCAAACGCGTCATTTACGCGGATGGTGAAGATGAACGCGTCCTCCGTGCGGCACAAATCGCAATTGAAGAGGGTTTTGCCATCCCGATGCTCATCGGTCGCCCGAATGTGATCGAAAGCCGCTGCGAGCGCTATGGGCTTAGCATTCGTCCCGGCAAAAACATCGAAATTATCAACCCAGATGATGATCCCCGGTATCGGGATTATGTTGCGACCCTCATCGAGTTGATGGGCAGAAAGGGAGTGACGCCTGACGCAGCACGTACTTTGGTGCGCACCAACACGACCGTCATTGCAGCTATCGCTGTCATGCGTGGCGATGCGGATGCAATGATAGCAGGCCTCGAGGGGCGCTTTAATTCGAAATTGCGCAATATTAGGGACATTATCGGGCTAAAGTCGGGAGCACGCGATCTCTCTGCGATGACGCTGATGATCACGTCGAAGGGGCATTATTTTCTGGCCGATACACACGTAAAACACGATCCAAATGCCGAAGATGTCGCCGATATCGCCCTGCTTTGCGCTGGACATGTCGAGCGCTTCGGCATTACGCCAAAAATAGCTCTCTTATCGCACTCGGATTTTGGCGATTCCGATGCTCCGTCCGCCCTCAAAATGCGGAAAGCTTTGGCCTTGATCCGTGCGCAGGCGCCAAATTTGGAGGTAGATGGCGAAATGCAGGGCGACACTGCCTTGGTTAAGGCTATCCGCGCGAAGCGGCTCCCGGATAGTATGTTGGATGGCGATGCCAATATTCTGATTATGCCGAACCTTGATGCCGCCAATATCGCACAGCAATTGATAAAGGTGTTGGCCGAAGCGTTGCCGGTTGGCCCAATTTTATTGGGCACGGCAAAGCCTGCGCACGTTTTAACGACTTCGGTTACCGCACGCGGTGTTGTTAACATGACCGCATTAGCCGTTGTCGAAGCCCAAGCGAGCGTCCGATAGCTCATCATACCTAATCGAGTTGAAATACAAACAAATCGAGGATTTCAACTGGTTCGGAACCATTCTGGGCATCAGAAATCGCGACACCGTTTGGATTAATCGCAGTCGCAGCAATCGATATTTTTTCCGGCTTACCGATGAATTTAATTACCGAATCGGTAAGCGCTTTTGCGTTAGGTGACATTCCTAAATAGATTTGCAAACTTGCGGCAACTGCCGTCGCATAGGATGATCGAATTTCTGCTGACGGCCGCCCTGTCTTAACAGATTGTTGGTCGATTAATCGCTCCGCCAGGCCCAAATTTTGGACGTATACTTGCAGTAACTTTACGCTTGACCCTAATAAAATGAATGGTGCGTTGTTCGGCGCATTGATGAGGGTGGGGAGAGATACATTCGTAAGAACCACATTTACGTTGATTGCAGCAATTTTTTCTGCCGAAATGAAAGTCTTAAGGGTTAGATCTTTTGTTTTAGTATCGACACTGACGTCAAAACCGCCTGACATCTCGATATTCCGATACCCTAAGCCCATCAGCGATATTACGTTTGGTTCTGCACTACGGTCGGAAAGCGGACTAGTAAATTTAGTGATATATAGATCGACCAATGTAGGGAATACGTTTTGCTCAGTGTCGACCTCAAGGCGGAACGAGCCAACTTTGAACCGTTCAAAACCCTCTGGGATCGTTTCGAAGTCAAGATTTGTAAATTCCATTTTCCCGACAAGCGGCATTAATATCAAAGGGTCTATTTCATAAAATTGGGCGTTCGGTTTTGAAAAAAAAGTTTTTAGCGACTCGAGGGCAGTATCCATTTTAATATTGGCTTGGGAAATTTTTTCGATTTTTAGCTTAAAATTGACGATTGAAATGTTTAAATCATCTAGTCGATAAGACACTGACTTGTTGACTGCGGCTGAATAACGAAGCCGCTTCAGCGAAACATAGTATTGTGGATTTCTTATGTCACGAACGGATAAATCGTCGACATCGACGCCGCCGGTTGAAAACGCAGAAAGCAGCCCAACAAAATTCCGAGCCATTTCATTGATGTCGATTGGTTCGGTTGAATCTTTGATTTTTAAGGGCTTGTTGAAATCCGCAATAAATTCCGAAAAACTCTGATTGCTACCGTTTAAACGAACGTCACGGGTCTCAATTTTATCGATGGCGACCGCTAACCCCTTAATCCCGCGGAGGGCAATCGCTTCAAGCCGAGCGAGGTGGTAGGCCAACTTGAAGTCTTTGGTATTCGC
>Ga0114964_10001295_pt1 | contig 18382 bp, 17 predicted proteins | sample C_131016_MF_Meta_FD_92638 | JGI IMG/M metagenome (GOLD analysis project Ga0114964, IMG submission 92638) | Freshwater microbial communities from Lake Croche, Canada to study carbon cycling - C_131016_MF_MetaG | ecosystem: Environmental > Aquatic > Freshwater > Lake | place: Lake Croche, Canada... | reverse complement strand
TTTGTACAAAGTCAAAGTTGGCAAAGAAGAGCAATACCTTAAAGATGCCCCTGCTCTCGATTCTTTTTTGCTCAAAGTTGCCCTCAAAGATGCTGCATTGAATACAGGTGGAAACGATCCACAGATCATCACGGGTGAAACTTTAGCGGCACTCGCCAGTAAGCATCAAGTTGCTGAAGCAGTCATTAATCGTTTGAGTGGCTTTATGGATGCTGAAGCTTTACGAGGTATTGCCGACGGTGTTTCAATTGAATTAGAAACTCTTGATCAAGCGCAGCAATGCGCTGCAATTCTTGAGCTTAAATTGCGTGAACTTGGCAGTGGTTCAGTCGTTTCTGGCGAAATGGATGTCAGAACTGATAAGCCATTGCTCCGTATCAGTCGTCAGCACCATGGAAATGTAAAAAGTAGCGTTATCACACAAGATTTTGTACATGGTGCTGATTATGCAACCTTGGCCGATGCTGCACAAACTTTCAAGACCTTGTTGTCGGAGTCGGGCAAAATTAGTCGGGGAGAAGGTGAGCGCATGAAGGAAGAAAAAGTCACCGATTTTAGGCAAGCCATGAAATGGTTGATATCTCAAGCTGAAAATGTTACTGCACGTCAACGCTACAAGGGTTTGGGTGAAATGAATCCGTCTCAGTTATGGGAAACGACAATGGATCCTACGGTTCGTCGCCTTTTGCGCGTTCAAATTGACGATGCTATAGAGGCTGATCGTGTATTTACCATGCTCATGGGTGATGAGGTAGAACCGCGGCGTGACTTCATTGAAGCAAATGCCTTAAGAGCGGCCAATATTGATATTTGAAGTCACTTTTTTTATGGTCATTCAACAGTTTAGTTGAACAACATCCAAGTATTACACTTGAAAAACGCTTTTAGAAAAGACCTTGTTGAAAATCTCTAACCGCTTGCATCAACTCTTGTTGAGTGTTCATCACGAAAGGTCCATATTGCGCGATGGGTTCATTCAAAGGTTGCCCTGCGATCACAATGGCTTTAGCTTTTGAATATGACCGCAAACACAGATGATCCCCGTCGTTTTTAAGGATGCCCATTTCTCCTTGAGCAATTGTTTCTGTTGCGCTTTCTTGAACAAGGGTCAAGCTCCCTTCATATACATAAATAAAAGCATTCAAGTGCTTGGGTATCTTCAACTCAAAGCGGTTGACCAACGCGATAGGAAAATGGAGGTCTAAATAAACTGGGGTGGTTGACGGTCGTTGAACGGCACCAGGAGTGTCCAAAAATTCACCCGCTATTACTTTGACGGTAACGTCTTCTTTTGTGATCACTTGTGGAATGTCGTGAGCCTCAAATTCTTGATAGGCAGGCAAGCACATTTTTTGTTGAGAAGGTAAATTGAGCCACAATTGAAACCCTTCCATTCGTCCATTTTCTTGCTCTGGCATTTCGCTATGGATGACACCTTTACCAGCCGTCATCCACTGCACCCCACCAGAACACAACAATCCCTCGTGACCTGCGTTGTCTTTGTGTCGCATGCGTCCTTCAAGCATGTAGGTGATGGTTTCAAAGCCACGGTGAGGATGGTCCGGAAAGCCTCCCACGTAGTCTTTAGACTCGTCTGAGCCAAATGCATCCAACATCAAAAATGGATCGAGCCTCTTTTGTAAATCATGGGTAAGTACACGTGTCAGTTTGACCCCGTCGCCATCGGACGTTTTTTGTCCTTGTACTCTTCGTTCTAGTGTTCTAAAGGACATGATCTTTTGAGACGATTAAACAAGCGTTGGTGCCACCAAATGCAAATGAGTTGCTCATGGCATGTGAGAAATTGGGTATAGAGATATTTTTTTCGTTTATCACATGCAGCTTTAGATCAGGATCAATGTCAGCATTGACTGAATTTGCTGGAATCTTGTTCAAGCTCAACGCGCGAATGGTAGCGATCATTTCTACTGCACCACTCGCACCAAGCAAATGGCCATGAAGTCCTTTTGTAGAGCCAACCCAGGGCATGGCTGCTCCATATACATTGAAGATTGCGTTGGCTTCGCTTGCATCCCCCAATTGTGTACCCGTCCCATGCGCATTGATGTAACTGATATCCTGTGGTTCGAGTCCTGCATTTCTCAAAGCCAGTTTCATGACCCTGGCTTGTGATACGGGATTGGGGTTGGTGATGTGATGCCCATCGCTATTGTTGGCATAACCAGAAAGAAAGAGGTTTGTTTTGTTGGATAAGCGCAAGAGTTTTGATGCGTCACGACTCATGATCACCAAGGCTGCAGCCCCTTCTCCCATTGCAAAGCCGCTGCGTCCAACAGAAAATGGAGTCAAGCATCCCATCTGTTGATTCTTGACTGGAGCCATGACACGAAGAGCATTCCAAGCTGCCAGTAAACCAGGCGTTAGCATGGATTCGCTTCCACCCACAATGGCGACATCGATGTCACCGCTTTGAATTGCCTTCATTCCTTCACCAATCGCGATGCCCGACGAGGCACACGCATTGGCGTAAGTGATGCAAGCGCCTTGCGCTTTGAGTTTCAGTGCAATTTCAGAAGCAGGTGTGCTTGGCATACTGGAGATGACACTCGTTGGCCTGATGCGTTTGTTTTCGTTATAGATGGTGCGGGTTGTTTCATCAAAGCTTGAGGCGCCTGCCATTCCGCTTCCCCAAAACACTCCTAAGCGCTCACAGTCAATTTTCGAGAGATCGATACCACTGTGTTGTAATGCCTTATCAACACTTGTCAAGGCCAGTGCCGTTGCTCGATCCGCAAATAGCTTTGAGGGTGTCAGGTAGTTTTGTGTCTGTAATGAACAACGGGCCAATACGACAGAAAAAGGATCTTGCCCAGTCAGGCTGATGTTCTCAATTTCTAAGGCAGAATGATGATCAAATAAAGAATCATCAAAACTTGCGAAGTCATCACCTATCGGAGAGATGACACCATAGCCAGCGATTTCAACTTGGTGAGTTGACTTCATGCTCAATGTGCTGAGGCCGAGTTTTCTTGGATTTCATCGATAACATTGCACAAATTGATCAGCGTAATGCCCACTTGACGAGGATCCAGTTTTTCTTCCGGGATTCTCAACCCAAAGGCGTCTTCAACCGCAAACACAAATTCCATCAAGGTTAGAGAATCAAGTCCTAAATCACTCAAGGCCGTTTCGTGTTTGAGCAAAGTCACTGGAGTGTGAAATTTCTGCTCCAGGATATTGGATATAGTCGTAAAAGTTTCTTTTGACATGCGCAAACGTATTGATTGTTAACGCATTGTAATTTGTTTCGTTTGTTCTACTATTTTATTTTCAAAAGACATTAAGAAGGCACGCCTTAGTGTTCGACGTTAAAATCTTGGTTGGATGCGCAAATCAAGTTACATGACAAGTTTGATCAATGGCACCTTTAATTTCATATTGTGAAAAAACGCTTGGCTTTATCAATGTCCAGCGTGCATTAACCTGTAGAGTAGACAATGCAATACCCGAAACATTTTGATGTGATCGTTGTTGGTGGGGGTCATGCGGGGACCGAGGCCGCTTTGGCCTCTGCGCGCATGGGTTGCATTACTTTGCTGCTTACGCACAATATCGAGACTTTGGGCCAAATGAGTTGCAATCCCTCCATCGGCGGCATTGGCAAAGGTCATTTGGTCAAAGAGGTTGATGCGATGGGTGGTGCCATGGCTTTGGCCACGGATGAGAGTGCGATTCAGTTTCGTATTCTCAATAGCTCCAAAGGACCTGCGGTCAGGGCAACCAGGGCCCAAGCGGATCGCATCTTGTACAAAGCCGCTATTCGTCGAAGGTTGGAAAACCAAGAGAACCTGTTTCTTTTTCAACAATCCGTGGATGACTTAATGGTCCAGGGCGAGCGTGTTACAGGATGTGTTACGCAATCGGGAATTCGATTCATGGCGACCTGTGTCGTTCTCACAGCGGGCACTTTTTTGGATGGAAAGATACACGTTGGTTTGTCCAATTACTCTGCTGGGCGAGCAGGGGACCCGCCGGCCGTTTCTCTCAGTGCTCGGCTCAAAGAGCTCAAGTTGCCACAACATCGACTCAAAACTGGAACCCCCCCACGCATCGATGGTCGAACCATCAACTACGCCTTGTGCACTGAACAGCCAGGTGATGGTATGCCCGGCGGCTCTGGCTCACACGTTCCTGTGTTCAGTTTCATGGGAGCCAACGTTCCCCATCCACAGCAAATTTCTTGTTGGATCACACACACCAACTTGAAAACCCACGACATTATTCGGTCTGGCTTTGATCGAAGCCCCATGTTCACGGGAAAAATTGAAGGCGTGGGTCCCCGATATTGTCCAAGCGTTGAAGACAAAATCAATCGTTTTGCCGACAAGGATAGCCATCAAATTTTCCTAGAACCAGAAGGTTTGACCACCCATGAGGTTTATCCCAACGGTATCAGCACGAGCTTGCCGTTTGATATTCAATACGATTTGGTGCGCTCGATGAAGGGGCTGGAAAATGCCCACATTCTTCGTCCAGGCTATGCCATTGAATACGATTATTTTGATCCGCGTGAACTCAAAACAAGCTTTGAAACTCGGTCTATTGATGGACTGTTCTTCGCCGGACAAATCAACGGCACCACTGGCTATGAGGAAGCGGCAGCGCAGGGACTTTATGCCGGGGTGAATGCGGCATTGAAAGCCAAAGAACAAGAGTCCTGGACCCCAAGACGAGACCAAGCCTATTTGGGTGTCTTGATTGATGACTTGATCACCAAGGGCGTCACCGAGCCGTATCGGATGTTCACGTCCAGAGCCGAGTTCAGGCTCCAACTTCGAGAAGACAATGCAGATGCACGCCTGACAGAAAAAGCCCATCAGCTGGGCCTCATTGATGAGGCGAGATGGGTGGCCTTTCAAGAAAAGCAAGAAGCGGTTTCACGTGAAACACAACGATTGAAGTCATTGTGGGTCAACCCTAAAAACATTGATCAAAATCGAGCAGCCGCAGTTTTAGGGCATGAAATTGAGCGCGAATACAATCTTGCCGATCTCATGAGAAGACCTGGGGTGGGATACCATGACGTGCTTTCACTGGATTCGACCCGATTCGAAACCGATGCATTGGCCCATTTGTCTGCGGGTGTACAAGCCGAAGTCATCGAACAAATTGACATTGCGGCCAAGTATTCTGGCTATATCGATCGACAAAAGGAAGAGGTCAAAAGGGCTGAGCATTATGAACGCTTGGTCTTGCCCAGCAACTTTGACTACATGGGGATTGAAGCATTGAGTTACGAGGTGAGGCAAAAGCTGCAGCGACATCAGCCACAAACACTTGGTTTGGCGTCGCGAATTTCTGGCGTCACCCCTGCAGCCATATCTCTTTTGTTAATCCATTTAAAAAAACAACGGCTCAAGATGCCCGGAGATTCTGAGAGTCTTCATGCAGTGAACCCCTGAATGCCAGGCATTTGAACATCAGTTTCCTCCGTGTCAGTCGTATTTACCGCTGTATCATCAGATGGCAGTCGACAGCGTTTTTCTTGTTGTCCTGGCAACGCGTGCAAAGTTGAGCCCGTTTCTCTTTTAATAACCCGCTCATGAACATTCATTCATTGCCAACTCAAGAACTGTCTTTGGGCTTGCTTGCTTTGGGTTTGCCCGCAGAGCACCACAACCTGGAGCGGTTAATGGCTTATTTGGCGCTTCTCCAAAAATGGAATAAAACCTATAACATCACCGCAATCACAGAACCCGGCTTGATGATGACCCATCATCTTTTGGACTCTTTGTCGATCATCAGCCCTTTGCTTCAGTCTTGTCCTGATGTTGAGTCGGTCTTGGATGTGGGGTCGGGTGCCGGTCTTCCTGGCGTTGTGCTGGCAGTGATGTGTCCGCATTTAACGGTTACCTGTGTGGATGCTGTCGGTAAAAAGGTGGCCTTTGTGAACCAAGTGGCGCTTACCTTGCGACTGCCAAACTTGAAGGCGGTTCACTCCAGGGTGGAATCGATGTCGGGCACCTTTGACCTGATCACATCACGCGCCTTTTCAAGCTTGGAAGATTTTGTGCGCTGCTCCAAGGCACTGTCTCATGGGAAGACGAAATGGTTGGCCATGAAAGCACAAGTCTCAGATGACGAGCTGAAGTCGGTGGCAGCTTTGGCGAACGTGTTTCACGTGGAACCCTTGACTGTTCCTGGCCTGGATGCCAAACGCTGCATTGTTTGGATGCAAGCTTTGTAAGCATCTCTGGCCTTGTGATCACTTTGAAGCGGTGTTGTTTCACGTGAAACTTGGGCCGCCATGTTGGCTGTGTTGAACGAATGCGGTTAAACTCTACCTCCCTGTGTTGCGCCCTGCGGACTTGACCATAGGCTTGCGTCTTTGATGGTTGCTGCCAAGCCAAATAGGCGTGGATCAATCTGGTTGGGACTGGCCAGTAAAAAATTAAGTCGCTTCGGGGCCAATCATGTTGCAAGCGCTTGGGCCTGCGTATTGAGGTTTTAACAGAGAGTAAAAATGGCTCACATATTTTGTGTTGCGAATCAAAAGGGTGGAGTGGGTAAAACCACGACCACCGTCAATTTGTGCGCGGGTTTGGCTGGTTTGGGTCAACGTGTCTTGTTGGTGGACTTGGACCCGCAGGGGAATGCCACCATGGGTTCGGGCGTGGACAAAAGAAAAATGGAGTTGAGTGTTTATGAAGTTTTACTCGAGTCTGTTGACGTGGGTTTGGCGAAAACACGCAGCTTTTGGGGTGGCAGTGACCAATATCAAAAACACCCAACCTATGATGTCTTGGGTGCATCAAGGGAGCTTGCCGGCGCGGAGTTGGAGTTGGTCAACATGGACAGGCGAGAGAAGCGACTCAAAGAAGCCTTGTCCGCAGTAGAAAAAGACTATGACTTTATTTTGATCGATTGCCCGCCCTCTTTGTCTTTGTTGACTTTGAATGGTTTGTGCAGTGCCAACGGGGTGATTGTGCCAATGCAGTGTGAGTATTTTGCACTTGAAGGACTCACCGACTTGGTCAATACCATCAAACAAGTCCACGCCAATTTGAACAAAGAACTCAAGATCATTGGTTTGCTTCGTGTCATGTTTGATCCTCGGGTCAGTCTTCAAGTTCAGGTGAGTGATCAGTTGAAAGCGCATTTTTCTGACAAGGTTTTCAATGCCGTGATCCCAAGAAATGTTCGCTTGGCGGAGGCGCCCAGTTTTGGTTTGCCTGGCATGGTTTATGATCCCGCTGCCAAGGGGAGTGTGGCATTCATCGGTTTTGCGCAAGAGATGATCGACCGCATCAAGAAGCTGTGATCAAAAAATAATACAAAAGAACTAACACAACAGCATTGCATAGACATCAAAGCAGCGTTTGGCGTTGGACGCCAGGGCGTGGATCAAAATAACAATCGAAATTAATCAAGAAAAATGGTTACTAAAAAATCAAATCGCCTTGGCCGGGGGCTCGAATCTCTATTGGGGCCCACTGCTTCAAGTGCATCGGCTGAGGGCATCATGGGGGGGAACGATCTTCCCAATCAACTTCTCCTGACCCAATTGGTTCCTGGCATGTATCAGCCTCGAACGAGAATGGATGAGGGTGCGTTGTACGAGTTGGCAGAAAGCATCAAAGCGCAGGGGGTCATGCAGCCTATTTTGGTGAGACCGTTGCACGAAGGGGCCAACGCTGGCAAGTATGAAATCATTGCAGGCGAGAGAAGATTCAGGGCCAGTGGCTTGGCCGGATTGCAAAGTGTGCCAGTGTTGGTTCGTGATGTTGCCAATGAAGCCGCCGCCGCGATGGCCTTGATTGAGAATATTCAACGCGAAGACTTGAATCCCTTGGAAGAAGCCCATGGTTTACAGCGTCTGGTCAAGGAGTTCGGTCTCACCCATGAAGAGGCGGCACAAGCTGTTGGGCGCTCAAGAAGTGCCGCATCCAATTTGTTGCGATTGTTGAACTTGGCCGAACCCGTGCAAGCACTCTTGATGGCGGGGGACCTGGACATGGGACATGCCAGAGCCTTGCTCAGTTTGGAGCGCGCAACCCAGGTGAGCACTGCACATCAAATTGCCAGCAAAAAACTATCCGTGCGCGAAGCAGAAAAACTGGTTAAAAAAATTGGCGCTGAATTTGAATTGGTGGCCACCAAACCCAAGAAAGAAAAGTCCCGAGACCTCAAACGCGTCGAGGAGGAGTTGTCGGATTTGCTCACGGCCCAAGTGGATATTCGCATCAAAAAACGTGTAAAACGTTTCGGCAAGATGGAAGAAATGGGCGAATTGGTCATTCAATTTGGCTCCATCGAGGAGATCACCACCTTGATACAACAACTCAAAGGTGGCAAAGGCCAAGAGTAGTTGTACCGCAACCTGCCTAGAATTAACTGGGAGCCTTATCGCGCAAAATGGCGACGGTCAAACGCGAAACACAGGTGAGTTTACCGTTGTCGTCTTTGAGGTCGATGGCCCACACATGGGTTGAGCCACCCACGTGCAAGGGATAGGTGACCCCGGTGACATAACCCGTCTTGACCGACGCGATATGGTTGGCATTGATGTCCAAACCCACGCAATGAAACCCCACAGCGCTCGCATGGTAAGCCGCGCAAGAGCCTAAGGTTTCGGCCAGAACCACATTCACACCGCCATGAATCACACCAAAGGGCTGGCGAGTACGGTGATCAACGGGCAAACGTGCCGAGATGGTTTTTTCGCCGATTTCTAAAAACTCAATGCCCAAGTGCTCTGCAGCAGTGCCTTTGTTCATGCGAGTGAGCTCACTCAATGAAAGGGGTTTTTTCCAAAAGCTCATGGCTCAAAGTTCCATACAAATACTGGGGTGTTATTGTTCAAACGTGGATGACGGCCAATTCAAGATGGCCAACCATTGCACGCAGCAAGACTTGGACGGGTCAGCAGTTCACTGGCCGATTTTTTTAATTTTACCCTTGGGGATGATCGAGGTCACCACCGTGGTTCGAATGGGCTCAGTGGTCAAGGCCTTGGGTGCCGATTGATCTTTTTTGGGTTTCTTTTGCTCTTTGTTGGTTTTTTGTTGTCCTTTGGCCATGACCTTCTCCTGATGTGATGGAGAATTCAGTGTACTCCTTATCTGTAAACATTGGGCCGCAGACGTGTCAAAACTAGTCAAAGAATCTGAAGTTCAAATGACCGCTATTCGTGCACAAGGCGCAGGAGGCCAACACGTCAACAAAGTCTCGAGTGCGATCCATTTGCGCTTTGATATCGAGGCTTCCGGCTTGGACGAGGACCTCAAGACAAGGCTCAAGGCCTTACCAGATCGGCGCATCAATGCCCAGGGCGTGATTGTTTTAAAATCTCAAAGTACAAGAAGCCAAGACATGAATCGAATGTTGGCACTCAATCGACTCTATGAGCTGATTGAAAGTGTGCAAGAGGAACCAACGATCAGAAAACGCACCAAACCGCCTAGGAGCGCGAAAGAAAAGCGCTTGAAAAACAAGAAAATGCTCTCCCAAAACAAAGAACAACGCACCAAGCCACTCGTCTAAACCAAGATTCTGGTGAGGTGTTGTAAACTGCAATGGCTTGGTGTTTCAAGCAAGGCTGTCAGCGACAAAAAGGCGCCCTTCACAAAGCACCCGGGGTATCAATGATTGTGCCCGACCAAGAACAAGAAAAATTTCTCATCTTCAACACAGACCCATAGGAAAGCAACATGGCACGAGTTCCATTTCAGTGGCAAGATCCCTTTTTAATGAACGATCAATTGACCGATCAAGAGCGAATGATCAAGGAGGCCGCGCATGACTATTCTCAAAACCGATTGCAACCTCGTGTGACGCAAGCGTTCCGTCATGAGAGCATGGATGCCAGTATTTTCAGAGAAATGGGTGAACTCGGGCTGCTCGGCCCCACCATTCCGACTCAATACGGCGGTGCAGGATTGAGCTACGTGGACTACGGCTTGATTGCGCGTGAGGTTGAGCGCGTGGACTCAGGCTATCGCTCCATGATGAGTGTTCAATCGTCCTTGGTCATGGTGCCGATTCATGCCTTTGGGAGCGAAGCTCAAAGAGAAAAATACTTGCCCAAATTGGCCACCGGTGAATGGATAGGATGCTTTGGGTTGACTGAACCCGACCATGGATCAGACCCGGCCAGCATGAGCTCACGAGCACAAGCTGTGCCTGGAGGCTTCAAACTCACGGGCAATAAAATTTGGATCACCAATAGCCCCATTGCAGACGTCTTTGTCGTGTGGGCCAAAGAGGTGAGTGCCAGTGGTCAGGTTGGGCCCATTCGCGGTTTTATTTTAGAAAAAGGAATGGCCGGCTTGAGCGCACCAGCCATTGACGGCAAGGTGGGACTCAAAACCTCCATCACCGGGGAAATCGTGATGAACGAGGTCTTTGTTCCTCAAGAAAACATGTTCCCAGAGGTGACCGGTTTAAAGGGGCCTTTCACCTGCGTGAACAGCGCTCGCTTTGGTATTGCCTGGGGCGCATTGGGTGCGGCGGAGTATTGCTGGCACACGGCCAGACAGTACACGCTGGACCGCAAACAGTTTGGACGTCCCTTGGCGGCGAATCAGCTCATTCAAAAGAAATTGGCCGATATGCAAACTGAAATCTCGCTGGGCTTGTTGGGATGTTTGCGCTTGGGTCGGATGAAAGATGAAGGTGTCGATTCGGTCGAGATCACCTCCATTTTGAAGCGCAACTCGTGTGGCAAGGCGCTCGATATTGCTCGCATGGCCCGCGACATGTTGGGTGGCAATGGCATCAGCGATGAGTATGGTGTGGCCAGACACTTGGTGAACTTGGAGGTTGTCAACACCTACGAGGGAACACACGATGTACATGCCGTGATTTTGGGGCGTGCGCAAACCGGTATTTCAGCTTTTGCCAACTGATCAACTCCAACGAGTCATGCAACGCAATAGGCCATCAACCCGACGGTGTTGTTTGCTCTAAAGGAGACAGATCATGCGAGTGGTGGTGGGATTGAGTGGCGGTGTGGATTCGGCGGTTGCCGCTTGGATGCTGAAGTCCCAGGGTCATGATGTCCACGCCATTTTCATGAAAAACTGGGAAGACGATGATGACCAGGGTTACTGCTCGGCCAATGAGGATTTTGTAGACGCTGCTGCGGTGGCCGACGTCTTGGGCATTGAGTTGGAATTTGTGAATTTTGCGCAAAACTACAAAGACCGTGTTTTTGCTGAGTTCTTGAAAGAGTACCGGGCCGGACGCACACCCAATCCGGACGTGCTGTGCAATGCAGAGATCAAATTCAAAGCATTTTTAGACCATGCTTTGCGCCTTGGCGCAGAAAAAATCGCCACCGGCCACTATGCCCGCGTGAGGCAAGTGGATGGCCGTTTTGAGTTATTGAAGGGCATTGATCCGAGCAAGGATCAAAGTTATTTCTTGCACCGGTTGACACAGGCGCAATTGTCCAAAACCTTGTTCCCTGTTGGAGAAATGCACAAACACGAACTCAGGCGTTTGGCCTTGAGTTTGGGTTTACCCAATGCGAAGAAAAAAGACTCCACTGGGATTTGTTTCATTGGCGAGAGGCCCTTTCGCGCCTTTTTAAACCAGTACATTGCGCACCAGCCAGGCCCCATCAAAGACCTGGAGGGTCGGGTTTTGGGCAAACACGTGGGTTTGAGTTTTTATACCTTGGGACAGCGTCAAGGGCTTGGAATTGGTGGTATTCAAAAGCCCAAGCCTGGTGCTGCCCACAAGACCCCCAACAATCGAGGGGATGAATCACAAGAAGGGCACCACGAGCCCTGGTTTGTTGCAGGCAAAGACTTGGTGCGCAACACCTTGGTGGCGGTGCAGGGGCATGACCATCCGGCCTTGCTCAGTCGCCAATTGGTGGCCAAGGATCTGAGTTGGGTGAGTGGTGAGCGTCCTGACTTCACGCGGTTGAGCGAACACCATGCTCTCACGGCCAAGACGCGCTACCGACAACAAGACGCCAATTGTTTTGCCAACGAAGAGACAAGCAGCACGGCGCTGGACACCTTGAATTTGTCATTTGAGTGCGATCAGTGGGCGGTGACCCCTGGGCAGTCGGTTGTGTTGTATCACCATGAGGTGTGTTTGGGTGGCGGGGTCATTTGGCATCAAGACGCCCAACCGACACTCTCATCCCATTAGAAACGAGTCATGGCTTCCATGGCGGAGCGTTTCATGGCGTCTCGGAGCCAAGTGTGCGCGTTGTTCGAGCGCCCTTGAGTGAACCACAACAAATCAATGTGCACGGGCGGCACGTTCAAGGGCAGTGCCTGAATGCTCAGGTGCTCCTCCAGGCCCGCCACCCGAACAAAGTGTTTGGGCAGCACGGTGATGAGGTTGGAGTTGAGCACGGCGCGTCCAGCCGTGGAGAACTGGTTCACCGTCACCACCACGCGTCGCTCTCTGCCCAAAGAGGCCAAGGCTTGGTCGACAAATCCAAAAGGCCTTCCAGAAAAGCTCACCAACATGTGCCGTGCAGCACAAAAGTCGTCCAGGCTCATGGGCTTTTGACTCAAAGGGTGACGTCGGCGCATGACGCAGACGTACTCACCTTCAAACAAACGTTCGTGTTCAAAGCCCAAGGATTCACCGGCTTGGGCTTGGGCGGTGAGATCGGCCATGACGGCGGGGAAATAGCCCACGGCCATGTCCGCTTGTTCTTCAAGAAGCAATGTTCTGGGGTCGCGGGTGGTGAGGGGGATGACCCTTAAATTGGCGTGTGGTGCTTCGAGTTCGAGAATTTTGGACAACCCAGGGATCAACTCCGCGGCGGTGGCATCGGCCATCGCCACAATGAAGGCTTGGGTGGTGTGCGTGGGATCAAAGTCCTCAGGGTTGAGCGCAATCTCGAGTTGCTTGAGGGCCGCGCGCACTTGGGGCCAGAGTTCTTTGGCGCGCGAAGTCGGCTCAAGACCGGGTCCCGAGCGTTTGAGCAAAGGGTCGTTCAAGTGTTCTCTCAAGCGGCGCAAGGCATTGCTCACCGCCGGTTGTGTCAGCGACAGTGTTTTGGCGGCGCGCGTGAGGCTTTTCTCCGACATGATGGCGTCAAACACGCGCAAGAGGTTCAAGTCCAGATGGCGAAAATTGATGGGCGTTGGCATGGGAGACTTTATTCATGATGTGAATGAGTCATATTAACAAAATAAACTTGAACAATACTAGTAAAAACCCTAAGATGCACGCATGCAGTGATTTTGTTGCAAATGACGTTGAAAGGAACACAGCATGATCAGCTTGATGAATCCCCATTTTTCTCAAACACACCCCGGCGTGGGTCGCTTGGAGCGTGTCGTTCAAGCCGCACAAGCCACCGTGGCGTTCATTGACAGCGCCAAAGGATTGGCCTCCTTGTTGTTGGCGGCCATTGTCGCCACCATGATGGTCGTGGCCAATGAAATCATTGAAACATGGACCGATGGCCATTTGCTCATGGCTTGGATCGCTCTTTGGGTGGTTGCGTTTTCGATGTTGGCCATTTTTTCCCAACCCATCAAGGCCTTGGTGGAGGATGTTTCTCGCCAATGGGCCCATTGGCGCGAGATGCGCCAGTCAAGCGCTCAAGACGCGCGCATGTGGGAAGTGGCCCAGCACGACCCGCGACTCATGTCTGAGATTCGTTGCGCCATGCAGCGCTCAGAACAGTAAATCCATTCGTTGAGATTTAAACTTCTGGTGGTCTAAATCTGTCGATTAAAAAACCCCCCAGTGCGTTGATGCATTTGGGGGGTTTTTATTGGACGCCTTGGCGTCGCGATGGTGATCAAGCCAAAGCCAAACGCTTTTCCAGTTCAACTTGAGCTTGTTTGAGCTCAACGGGGAGGTGATAGGACAATTGATTGAAGAGCTCTTTGTGCAGTTCGATTTCAGCACCCCACGCTTGTTTGTCGATGTGAGTGACAGAATTGAATTGTTGCTCTGTGAAGGCGAGTCCTGACCAATTCATTTCTTGGTAGGCGGGGCTCAGGCCAAAGAGGTGCTCTTGACCGCTGACTTGGTTTTCAATTCGGTCAATCATCCATTTGAGCACGCGCATGTTCTCACCGTAACCAGGCCAGACGAATTTGCCATCCGCGCCTTTTTGGAACCAGTTGGTGGTGAAGATTTTGGGCAGTGTGGCACCCGTTTTGGAGAGCTTTTCGCCCAATGTGAGCCAATGTTGGAAATAGTCACTCATGTTGTAACCGGTGAACGGCAACATGGCAAAGGGGTCGCGGCGCACGACGCCTTGGGCGCCAGTGGCTGCGGCCGTTGTTTCAGACCCCATGGTCGCGGCCATGTAAACACCCTCCACCCAGTTGCGCGCTTCTGTGACCAAAGGCACGGTGCTGGAGCGTCGTCCACCAAAAATAAAGGCATCGATGGCCACCCCTTTGGGGTCGTCCCACGCCGGGTCAATGGCGGGGTTGTTGGTAGCGGCCACAGTAAATCGTGCGTTGGGGTGGGCTGCTTTCGCACCTGTTTCTTTGGACAATTGAGGGGTCCAATCGTGCCCTTGCCAATCAATGCAGTGCGCAGGCGCATCTCCCATGCCTTCCCACCACACGTCGCCGTCGTCGGTCAACGCGACGTTGGTAAAAATCACATCGTTGTGCAAACTGGCCATGCAGTTGGGATTGGTGAGGGTATTGGTGCCAGGAGCCACACCAAAGTAACCAGCTTCGGGGTTGATGGCGTAGAGCCGTCCGTCTGTCCCCGGTTTGATCCAAGCGATATCGTCGCCGATGGTGGTCACCTTCCAGCCGTTGAAGCCTTCTGGAGGAATCAACATGGCGAAATTGGTTTTGCCACAAGCACTGGGGAAGGCCGCGGCAACGTGGAATTTCTTACCATTGGGTTGGGTGACGCCAAGGATCAACATGTGTTCTGCCAACCAGCCCTCATCACGGCCCATGTTGGATGCGATGCGAAGCGCAAAACACTTCTTGCCAAGCAACGCATTGCCACCATAACCGGAGCCATAAGACCAAATTTCACGCGTTTCTGGGTAGTGAACAATGTATTTGGTGGCATTGCAAGGCCAGGTCACGTCTTTTTGACCGGCCTTCAAAGGTGCACCGACAGTGTGAATGCACGGCACAAACGCACCGGTGCTGCCCAAAACATCATAGACGGCTCGGCCCATGCGTGTCATCAACCGCATGTTGACCGCGACATAGGCACTGTCAGACAGTTCCACACCAATATGAGCAATGGGACTGCCCAAAGGACCCATGGAGTAGGGCACAACGTACATGGTGCGTCCAGCCATGCAACCGTCAAATAAAGGCTGCAAGGTGTTTCGCATTTCTTCGGGGGCACACCAGTTGTTGGTGGGACCGGCATCTTCTTGACGCTCAGAGCAGATGTAGGTGCGGTCTTCAACGCGGGCCACGTCGCTGGGGTCTGAACAAGCGAGGTAAGAGTTTTTGCGTTTGGCAGGATTCAAACGCTTGAATGTGCCGGCTTGAACCAATTGATCACAAAGTCGATCGTATTCTTCTGCGCTGCCATCGCACCATACCACTTGCGTGGGTTTGCAAAGCGCCGCCATCTCGCTCACCCAAGCAATCAGCTTGGGGTGTTTGACAAAGCTGGGCACATTGACATCTAAGCCATGTGGTGTGGGTGCATTCATGAGGGTACTCCTAGTCTAATTGATTAAGGACACCAGCGAGATGCGCCGTTTGAGAGGCAGAGCATCACCGCAGAAAGACGCTCGACGCGCTGTTGTCCTTAATGAACCAGAAACATTCAATGCGGTGTAAGGGCAAACTCCTGGGTTTGAGTCTGAAACTTGGGGTCGAGTTGAGCAAGGCCCCAAACAGAGGTGACATCAAATCATCACAAAGGGTAGAAATCAAACTCTAGTGTCTAACGAAAAGTTTCACAAGAGGGAAATCGAGAGAGATTTCAAGATAGGGGACACTGTTTGACTTAAAACCCCGCAGAGCATGCGCAACGACGCAAGCCCCGATCAAAGGCTTAGGCCATGAAAACAGCGATAAAAGCCAACAAGAAAATGAGGATGGCGCCACCGACGGGCAAAACAATGGGCATCATGGGAACGATACTATCGACCACATCAACTGGGGTGGCCTGATCAGCAGGTGTATTAGACATGAATTGATATCCTTAAATAGGTGTTAAATTATATCGTTTTTGCGCTGTCATGGCATGGCTCTAGGCGATCAATGACGACAAGATCTGAATATTAGCCCTCAAAAAGACATCTTTGGTATTACTTATTGGGCCCAAAATGAGTTGCCAGGAGTGTTAAGACCCTGTTCTTTGAAAATTCCCAGGAATTACAATGCTTTAAAACTCTCGGTGACTTTGCTCTTGTCGAGCATGGGCGCCAAACGCAACAGGAACCCACGTTTGATTTCAACTTTTTCTCCCACCATGAGCCCTGGCTCCTACACCCGAGGCGGTGCGCTCGTTGATTTGTTGGCCCATCGCATTGTGCTCATGGATGGTGCAATGGGCACCCAAATCCAATTGTTAAAGTTAAGTGAAGCGCTCTATCGGGGAGAGCGCTTCAAGGATCTCAAGCAAAGTGTTCAAGGCAACAATGAGTTGCTGAACTTGACGTGTACTCATTTGATTGAGGACATCCATGAGCGGTTTTTTGAAAGTGGTGTGGACATCATCGAGACCAATACCTTTGGTGCGACTCGCATCGCCCAACAAGACTATGGCTTGGCCGATTTGGCTTATGAGATGAATACGGCGGGTGCCCAATTGGCCTGCAAAATCAGGGACCGGATGAGCACACCAGAGCATCAACGGTTTGTGTTTGGTGCCTTGGGCCCAACACCCAAGACCGCCAGTATCAGCCCAGACGTGGCCGATCCGGGCGCTAGAAATGTGGATTATGAAACCTTGCGCCAGTCCTATTTTGAGCAAGTCCGTGCCTTGGTCGAAGGTGGAGTGGATGGTTTGATTTTGGAGACGATCTTTGACACCCTCAACGCCAAAGCGGCCTTGTTTGCCATCGAAGAGTATTTTGAACAAACCGCGCAACGACTCCCCTTGATCATCAGTGGCACGGTGACGGATGCATCGGGTCGGATTTTGTCGGGCCAAACGGTGAGTGCCTTTTGGTTGAGCGTGAGTCACGCCAAGCCCTTGGCCGTGGGCCTGAATTGTGCGCTCGGTGCGGCGCTCATGCGCCCGTATTTGCAAGAGTTGTCAAGCGCGGCGCCCGACACCTATATCTGTTGTTACCCCAATGCGGGACTGCCCAACCCCATGAGTGAGACGGGATTTGATGAGACGCCTGAAGTGACGAGTGCGTTGTTGCACGAGTTTGCCCAGCAAGGTCTGGTCAATATTGTGGGTGGATGTTGTGGCACGACCCCTCAGCATTTGTTTGAAATTGCCAAAGCCATGGGTGGCCAAGTACCGAGAGCCTTGTTTCGCAAGGACTGATGTCTTTGCCGCTGGCGTGACCTTCAGGCCAGTGCGGCCTTTTTTGATTTAAAATCATCACACCGCCAAGGAGCGTTGCAGCCCAGTTCAAGGAACAGGGTCAGGCTTGGGGTGAATTTGTTCTCAACTGCGCTCACCTGACACTAAAAAACGGGTGAGTAGCATGACTCCGACAGATTCCTCAAGTCGCCAAGAGCACTTGACGCCTTCGAACGTGCCAGCGTTCGATCAATTCCAATACCAACCTCGAGCCACATCGATCCCAACAGACGGTGTGCTTCGACTCGCGGGACTCGAACCCTTAGAAATATCCAACGACAGTTTGTTTGTCAATGTGGGTGAGCGCACCAATGTGACGGGCTCCAAGGCATTTGCCAAAATGATTTTGAATGGCGACTATGAAAAGGCCTTGGCCGTGGCTCGCCAACAAGTCGAAAACGGCGCACAAATCATCGACGTCAACATGGACGAGGCCATGCTCGATAGCCTTGAAGCGATGACGCGGTTTTTAAATCTCATGGCATCTGAACCTGACATTGCTCGGGTGCCCTTCATGATCGATAGCTCCAAATGGAGTGTGATTGAGGCGGGATTGCGCTGTGTTCAAGGTCGACCCATTGTCAACTCCATTTCCATGAAAGAGGGAGTGGAGGAGTTTGTGCGACAAGCCCGACTCATCAAGCGCTATGGTGCAGCCGTGGTGGTGATGGCCTTTGACGAGAAAGGCCAGGCCGATACCTATCAGAGAAAAATAGAGATTTGCGCCAAAGCCTACGACATTTTGGTCCATGAAGTTGGCATGCAAGCCAGTGACATCATTTTTGACCCCAATATATTTGCCATTGCCACAGGCATTGAAGAGCACAACAATTACGCCGTGGATTTTATCGAGGCCACGCGGTGGATCAAAGCCAATTTGCCCGGCGCCAAGGTCTCGGGTGGTGTCTCCAATGTGTCATTCAGTTTTCGTGGCAACGAGCCCGTGAGA
>Ga0114964_10001292_pt1 | contig 18401 bp, 17 predicted proteins | sample C_131016_MF_Meta_FD_92638 | JGI IMG/M metagenome (GOLD analysis project Ga0114964, IMG submission 92638) | Freshwater microbial communities from Lake Croche, Canada to study carbon cycling - C_131016_MF_MetaG | ecosystem: Environmental > Aquatic > Freshwater > Lake | place: Lake Croche, Canada... | reverse complement strand
TTGAGGAGTAGCGCGCTTGCATCATCGGGCTGAAGCTGAGGCATCGGATGAGTCTCAATCCATGCCTCTGCTGGATTCAGGCTCGTTCCCAGCTCGATCCAGTTCCTGTCGGAGGCCAGTTCCGTTTGTGCAGTCGCAATGGATTTGTGCAGGCCGGTCTTGGCCTGAAGGAAGGCACGCAAGCCGAGCATGTTCACAGCGAGGAAGACTGCTCCGCAAAGGAGCAGGAAAAGGGTTTTTTCGCCGGGGGCGAGGGTTCTCATGGGGCGGAGCGGGGTGATGCGGGTAGCGCACCATCCATCTCGAAGCGGACGCTGTTTTTGCCGGCTAGCTGGGGCTGCCCCGCCGTCCAGTCGTACTCCTGGAGCAGTGGGTTCTTTTTGAGTTGTTCAATGAAAGCGTAGGCCTGAGTCACGTCGGTCGCCTCACCCGAAATCTGTAAACGCCCCTGCTCGAGCGTGAAGGCGGTGAGACGGACCTTGCCGCTCTCCGTGGGGGTCGCAACGGCCGCCAGAAGATCGAGGGGGTAGGTCGAGGGATCGATTGCGGGGCGTAGGGCGTTCCAACGCTCTGACAGCTTCCGGGCCTGCATCGAGGGAGCCTCCAGAAGCGAGGTTTCCTTGCGTAGATAGTTCAAGGAGGACTTGAGGATAAGAAGATCCCCGATCCCCCACGCCAGCAGGAGGAGGTAGATCACCGCGCCGGCGGTTGCAATCGAGAGAAGACGGTTGGTTTTTTTTCTGCGGATTCGCTCGCTCCGGGCTTCGGAAGGGGGAATGTCGAGGATGCGTTCCGGAAGCCTCGGTGACGGCGGGTGAAGATCATTTACGGTGACCGAGTGGGGCTCGAGTCGGGTTCGCACAGAGGGAAGGACCCTCTTGATCTCCGCTGCGCAGAGGTCGGCCGATGCCCGAGGCATTCGGGTGATCGTGACAGAGGAGGGAAGGTGATCGAGGACCCGGTCGGAGAGAAGTTTCAGGGCACTTCTCAGCACCATGTCACCAAGCGCCTGCTCACGGAGTCCGCAGAACCAGACAACTTTTCCAGCTCGGTAAAAGGCCATCTGGAGTGTTTCCCATTCCATCCAGAGGATCAGGTCGCTCCCGGTTACGCTTTCAAACAGGTGGGGAACGATTACAAAGCGCCCGGCGTCGCGCCACGCTTTTGGCATCACCTCGCCCGGGAAAGGCTCCTCTGTGGCGAGGGCGAGTACCAGCCGTCGATTCTCTTCCTCGAGAACAGGAATAAGGGTCAGCGTTTCCTCCATTCCTCGCTTGAGCAGATGCCTTCCGGAAAGTTCGAGGCGTACCAACTCGGTTTCCTCCCCCTCCGAGGCGATCCAAAGCGGCCATGCAAAGAGTGACCGAGTGGGGAGAGCGATGATCCGGGTGCTTTTTTTGGGAAGGGAATTACCTTCAGCCAGTAGGACTGGTTCCCCAGTCCGCGGATAATGCCAACGCAACCAACAACAGGATTCAGCGCCAGCCATCTCCAGCACGACTCCTCCCGACCACTCCTTGCGCGGGGCGGCGGGTGCATCGGAACGCGAGGTTTTTCTGGGGATCTGGATCATTCCTCCGTCCATCGTAGCACAGCACCCGGCGATTGGGCATTATCTGTTGATATCACGGTGATCCTATGTTTTACCCCATTGCAGAACCCAGTGCTCTCGATGCGGGGAATGTTCCCGGAGATCCCAGTTGATGAGAGCAGGAGAGTGCGTTGCGGTCCGTTCGCCCCGATGAGAGAGGCTGCAGCCTTGATGTCCTCGGGTTTCACGTCGTCCTCGGTCCCCTCGATTCCATCCTTGCCGGCACGCAGGAGCATCCAATTGTCGGCCTGCTGAGGAGTCAGTCCCAGCAGATCCGTGAGGACTGATTTTGGTGCCCTGAGAATATTGACTGGACCCAGATTAAAGCTGGTGAAGTAGTTTTTCCAATCGGGCTTCGCCTGCATAATCGGCTCAAAGTTGAGCGCCAGTTCCATCTCCTCGGGGGTAATAAAGGGAGCTCCCGGAGGAAGCCCAGACCTGCCGGCGGCCTCATAATCAGCTTTTTTTGCCCCCTTGAGGGAGCGAAACGGACTCTGGCTCTGCCAGTCATAGAGGCTGTCCGCAGCAGCTTCCGCGGAGACCTGATCCACCTTCCATGCCAGAAAGAGCAATTTGAGAAGATCTCTCCTGTCAGGGGTCTGGGAGAGAAAGTAGTTTGGATTGATGAGGCCCGACTCATCCTTGATTTTCACGGAATACCCCTCCTCACCATTTTTGGACTGATACTTGAGAAGGGGGTCGCCGGGGCGGATTAATTGATTCATCGCCACGGCGATTCCCGAGAGGGCCTGTTGGCGTGCCCTAAAAAGCTTTCCTGCCCGTGCTTCCTCGTCGATCCATCCACCGATGATCCCGGCGAGTAGCAGGGCGATGGCGGTCAGCAGGGCGATCGCCCAGAGAACCATCGGGAGGGCCATTCCCTCCGATCGCTGTTTTCTTGTGATCCCGATCATGAACCGGGGGGTGGGGTGGGTGATGGTGTTGCTGGCGTCGTCACCGGCGGGAGATAAAATATCGCCTCGATGGGATCGGGAAGACCGTCGATCTCACCCTGGAGCCTGACTAGGGCCGGACGGGGGCTTCCGGAGGGGAATTCTTCTTTCCAAGCTCCATCTTGGAAAAAGGACCACCGGGGTGTTCTGATTTTCGGGATGAGGGGGATTCCCGGAGCTGAGAGAGCCTGTTCCACTTCTCTGTCGGAGGCATTTGCGGGGATCGTTAGCAAGGCAATCGTCCTTGTTCCGTCGGGGCGGGGTCTTGCCGCTAGCACCAAGGATCCTCCCCCCAGACTTGGCAAACCGAAGAGACCCTGCACGTTGCCGAGCACAAGTTGAGGTTCGGGATCGCCTCCCCGAGCTCTGGCGATCTGCAGGGAGACGGTTCCTTGAGGAGGGAGATTCAGGAAGGCGTCACGGGTTACTCTCAGGAAGGAGTCGAGACGCCGCAGTCCGAGTTGCTGATCCATGGCAATGCGAGAGGCCCCGATTGAGGAGCCGACGATCGCGTAGACCGAGGACGCCAGCAGTGCAAGGATCCCCATGGAGAGGATGACCTCCAGCAGGGTGAAGGCATGCCGCCGCTTTCCGGCATGACGAAGGCATTCCGCGTTCATGGTTGGTTTATAAGGATTTCGGCACTGTCGGAGCGCGTCCCTGTCCGAATCTTGATGGTGAGTTTTGTGAGTCCGGCAAGTTCGCTTCCCTGGGCGTTTTTGGCCGGGTAGGGTTCGACGGATTCCTCAATCCGGACGCCATGGTTCTTGTCGGCCTCGATCACTCTGGGTGATCCCGCTTGGGGAGGATCTGCCTGGCAATAGGCAAGGCGCGATTCGAGCATTGATCGGAATTGGTTCCGCTCCCTGACATCAAGCGCCGCCTGCAGGGCCGTATCAAGTGCCGCCGCCAATCCCGCTACGGCAAGCATGAAGACAGCTAGAGCTATCAGCACCTCAAAGAGGGTAAAGCCCTCGGGCCGTTTTTCCAAAGACATCCTAGTTGTCGTCATGGAGAGGTTGGGCGGTCAATGCGTCGAAGGAGGTCTCGAGCGTTTTATCCCCTTTACGCAGACGAATAACCAGCGGTTCGCAGATCCCAGCGCTGGAAAAGTTCCAGGCCTGCTCGCGTCCCGGCGGGTGAAATTTGCTATCGTTAAGGCCCTTTACTTCCAGAGTCCATCCCGAGGGTAATGCCATCCCCTTGATGCCGCTGGGTGTGAGGATCAAGCGCTGCATCTCTCCTTTCTGAATGGCGAGGAGACGGGTGTCACGGGCTTTGCCAGTGATCGCCTCGGAGGCGCGATCCCCCTCCGCGCTCGCGTAGGAATCGAAGAGGTAGGGAAGCGACGCGGAGATCAAGATCGCCACCAGCACCAAGGCGATGATGATCTCAAGAAGGGTGAACCCCGCCGCCCGGGAGGCGCTATTTGCCGATGTTGCCCTCACCCTCCACTCCCTTCGGTCCAAACGAGTAGAGATCGAATCCGTCCGTCTTGAACTTTCCGGGATTGCGGTAGACATATTCGTTACCCCACGGGTCGAGTGGGACAGCTTCCATGAGTTTCTTCCACTGCCGCGGTTTCGGATCCGAGGAGGGCATCTGGACGAGTGCCTTGAGTCCCTGCTCGGTCGTCGGCTTCCGGTAGTTGATCATCTCGTAGGTGCGCAACTGCATGGAGATCGCCTGGATATCGCTGGTCACACGCTGTTCCTTTGCCACATCGATGTTGCCCGAGAGCATGTAGATGGCCGATCCGACCAGCACGGCGATAATGCCGAGCACAAGCATGATCTCGAAGAGGGTGTAGCCCGATTTCCGACCGAGTCGTGAGCGATGGTTTCCAGGTTGAAGAAGGAGGGATGTGTTCATGGGTTTATTAGAAGTCGTTTAAGGAAACAATTCCGGCCAAGATCCGGAAGGTGCAGGTGGAGCCGTGCGGAAGAGGGAGGGGGAGGGATTTCCATAGCTGGAACCGGTCGAAAGTGTCTGCTCTTCGGTGGCGTGAGCTTCGGATGGTTGTTTTGGGGTGGTTGAGAGAGGGGAAGGAGATGACGGGGTGCCGCCCTGCAAGAAGAGCAGGTCGCAGCTTACACTTCGAAGATAGACAGGATTTCCTTCGTCGCCGGCGGCTCGGTGGAGAGTCAATAGCAGGGAATTCTCGCCGGGCTTCCAGAGTCGTGCAGGAAGGAGTAGGGCGCAGGGTCTCCATCCGGCGATCCGAAGTCGTCCCGATTTGGAAAGAAGCGTTCCGGGATCGCAGAGCGACACAAGGGCAGGAGCCAGAACGCCGCGCGATTCGCCATTCACCTTCACCTCGATCCATGAGTCAGGATCGAGCCCTCCGACATCGGCCACCAACTGGCTTCCCGCCGGGGTCTCGGCGAGCGGGATCATGAATTCCGTAGCTGCTTCAGTACCCGGGGCATCAAGGCGGAGTGAGTGGGTGGAGAGATCGGCGTGGACGACCCGACCCTCCTCGCGATCTCCTTGGCGCGGGGTGACATCGGACCCGGAGACTTCTTCTTGCGAAAGAACCGTTCCATTACCAGTGATAAGAGCGGGTGTTTTTAGCCCCTCAAAGGCAGCCACACCGAGCTCACGTGCGGGTTTCAGCGAGACCGAAAGGAGGCGGGGGAACCTTCCAGAGAAGGAGACTTTCACCCGTCCGCCGTCGAGAGAGAGGGCTTGGGGAAGCAGGATCGTCCGGGAGTTCAGCCCAAGGGCCACGCCACTCTCGCCGAGACCCGCGCTCAGGAGAACGCGATCACCACCCTTGGAAATCCATTCCACGAGCGGACCGCCATCGCCATTGTCTTCAAAGACAGTTGTGAGGGCAAAGCAGCCGATCTCATCCTGAGCCGTAAGCGAGGGAACGGAAAAATCGACATAGTCGGAATTACTATGCACTGAGGGGGCTTCCACGGCCCATGGTGGGGTGGCGCCGATAATCTGCTTGGGTTGCAGGACAATGCTCTGCGGAGTGAGAGTGGATGGTGAGGGAGCCACCTCCGCCGCCTGGACGGGGTGGAGGAACAGCACCATCCCCATCATCAGGAGGGGATGAGCGAGTCGTTGGATCACCTTCATAGCCCTTTTTTCCTATCTCTGATGCCCTCCATAACCAAGGGATTTGTGGTGACTTGGGTAAAAATGCTTTTGACACGGGTGGCCGCCTCGTTGTCGATGGGATCCCTTCCTCCTCATCATTTTACCCTGCATGCCTCTCTTCTCTTATCGAGCCCTGGATCCCGCCGGTCAGTCCGAGAGCGGACAACTTGAGGCTCTCTCGGAACCCGATGCCTACCGGAAGCTACGGGAACGTGGCCTCCAGCCAAGTAAGGTTTTGATGGCTGATGCCGGGGGTGCCGGTGGCGGAACAGCGGGTAAAAAGAAGCATGGAACCTCGGCTATTCCTGTCCTCGTGACGGGTGAGCTTCCGAGACTGACTCGTCAGCAATTGCTTTTCTTCACGGAGGAGTTGGCCGAACTCCTTGATGCCGGATTGCAACTCGAGGGTGCCCTCAAGGTCATCGAGGAACGTCAGGAACGCTCCCCAGTGAAGGTGGTGGCCGCGCGATTGAGGCAGCAGGTGAGGGAGGGTGTGGGATTCTCCACGGCTCTGCGCAACTGCGGCCGGTCATTCGATCCCCTTTACTGCAACCTGGTTGCCGCTGGAGAGGCGGCGGGTGCTCTGCCTCAGATTCTTAGGCGCCAGTGTGCTCATCTCGAGATGGTCGGGGAACTGGGAAAGAAAGTGACCTCGGCACTGGTCTATCCCGCCATTGTTTTTTCCTCGGCGATCCTGCTGATGTTCATCTTTCTCACATTTCTGGTTCCCCAACTCTCCGTCCTGCTTGGGAAGTCCGGCCAGAAACTCCCAGTCATCACCCAGACCCTGATTTCGGTCAGCCTCTTCTGCGCTCATTGGTGGTGGGCGATCCTTGCTTTTCTCGGTGCCTTGGTGACGGGATTGCGGTTGGCGGTCGCCACTCCGGCAGGAATCGTCTGGTGGCATCGCACCCAACTCGATATCCCGGTCGTGGGGCCGGTACTGCGGGCACGCTTTCATGCCGAGTTGACGCAGAACTTTTCCACGCTCGTCTCCAACGGGGTAACCCTTCTTGCCGCGATGGAATTGATGCGTGGGGCTACCGGGAATGTTTATCTGAAAGGTCTCTTGAAAGAGGCCACCGATATGGTGCGAGAGGGAGGATCCTTGGCCATGGCCTTGCGTAAAACAGGATTTTTTCCTCCCGTGCTATTGGATATCCTTGCGGTGGGTGAGCAAACGGGTGATCTCTCCGGTTCCCTTGGACGGGCTTCCAAACGATACGACAGGGAACTCTCCGTCCGGATCCAGATCCTGACCACCCTGATCCAACCGGCGGTAATTCTGATCGTGGCGCTCTTTGTGGGCGTGGTCGCCTACTCCATGATCTCCGGGATCCTTTCCAGCGTGAACGCCCTCCGAGTCAGGTAGGCAGTCGCGTTGATAACGTCAGCGCTTCAAAGCCGTTTTTACACGGCAGGCTGTGGTCTTAAGAGATCCGTTGGACGGAAACCTCGACGACCATCTGGCGTGTTCCCTTGCCTCGGAAGGTGCCTCCCACAGGCCGGATGTCGCCGTAGTCACGGCCGACGGCAATCTTCACGTAGCGTGTGTCGGCTTCACGGCGATGTGTGGGGTCGTAGCCCTTCCAGCCGTAACCCGGGATGAAGACCTCAATCCAGGCGTGGCTCGCCTCGATCTCTCCGGGGAGCTTGTGCTTGTTGAGGAAGTAGCCGCTGACATAGCGGGCGGGGATGCCGTGCGTCCTGCAGAGTCCCAGCATCAGGTGGGCGAAGTCCTGGCAGACACCCTGCTTTTTCTTGATCACCTCGGCGGCCCGCGTGTTCACGTTCGTCGAGAGGGGGGTGTACTTGTAGTTTTTGTGGATGTGTTCACCGATCGCCACGGAATCGGTCCAGACGTCGCGAAGTCCTCCAGGAAGGGCATCGATCGCCTCGCGCCAGACATCTGCCCCCAGCGAGACAAACTCCGAGGCGTGCAGGAAATCGAAATGGTGTTCCTTGATCGCGGCGGTGCCGAGGGCCTCGGTGCCGACCTCAGGGACTGTTCCCCGTGGCTCCGGCATCGTTTCCACGACCGAGACGGCCTCGACTTCCAACGACTCGTGGGGATGGTGGACGTCAAAGTAGTGGACGCAGTTGGAGTAGAAGTCGGGGTAATCGCGCACCTGGGATTGGGGATCAAGGCGGAACCGGAAATCCCGGCAGATCTGTAACTCGTCGGTCACGGGCTGCAGTCGCGCCTCATTGAAGCTGTCCTGAACCGCCCCTTCGTAGGTGTAGCGCGTGAGGTGGGAGATGGTCAGCACCAAGGGTTCCGCCCACGGGGCTTCACCGGAACTGCTTGAGGAGGGGATGTCCTGCGGGATCATTGCTGCTGCTGCATCTGCTGCTGGTGAAGGAGGATTTCCGCCTGCATGTCGACGGGCGGATGGTACATGTATTCCTGGTAGATGTGGTCGTCGAGGTGGTCGAGGATGGTCTGAATCCCCTGCAGGAATTCGTGAAGTCCATTGTTCTGAATCTCGTCGATCGTCATGAAATTCAGATCGGATACAAGCTTTCCGAATGCGCGCTCTTCGGGGCTGCGGTACTCGCGTCTCTCCTTCCCGCTCAGCCTGTGAAGATCCTCGTCAAGATGTTGGAGGCAGGCACGGATCGAACGGGGGAAAGTGGTCGAGAAGATCAGGAACTCCGCGACCTTCTTTGGCAGGATATCCTCGACGTGGAAGCGGCGGTAGGCCTCCAGGGCGCTCGCGGAGCGCAGGATCGCCTGCCACTGGGCCGCATCGACCGCGCCGCCGACATCCGCCACGCTCGGCAGCAGGATGTGGTACTTGATGTCGAGAATGCGAGTGGTCTTGTCGGCGCGTTCCAGGAACTTGCCGAGGTTGATGAACTCATAACCCTCGCCGCGGGTGAAGGTGGAGGACGTGAGTCCCTGGAAAAGGTGGGAGTACTTCTTGATCTGCTCGTAGAAGTCATGGGCTCCACTCTGCCAGATCTCGCGGGAATTCTTCGACTTCAGGAAGAGGTAGCACTCGTTGAGTGCCTCGAACATTTCCAGTGAGATCTGATCGCGGACCTGCCGGGCGTTTTCACGCGCCGTGAAGAGGCAGGAGATGATCGAGTTCGGGTTCTCCTCGCGGAAGGTCAGGAACTCCGTGACGCTCTCGCTGTCGGCGCGGTCGTAGAGTTTGAAGAAGGTCTCTTCGTCCCCCGCCGAGCAGAGGATGGGGAGCCAGTGTTCCTTGAGTTGCTGGTCGTTGAGATCCGCGAAGTCGAGCATCAGCTGGAGGTTCACATCGAGCAGGCGCGCCATGTTCTCCGCGCGCTCGATATAGCGGCTCATCCAGTAGAGGGAGTTGGCGACGCGCGAGAGCATCACCTGCGAGTCGCGGCGGTCGCTGATCGGCTTCTGGGCCGTGGGAATGATCGTGGAAAGATCGCTCATCGTTCGGAAAAAATGACTTGGGTTGCCTACGAATCTCCGTAGAGAACCCAGGTGTCCTTGGAGCCGCCTCCCTGAGAGGAGTTCACCACGAGCGAACCCTTGCGGAGCGCGACCCGCGTGAGGCCTCCGGGCGAGACGGTGATCTTCTCGCCGTAGAGGATGTACGGGCGAAGGTCGACGTGGCGTCCCTCGAATCCCCCGTCCGACTCGTTGCTGCACCAGGTCGGGTGACGCGAGAGGGAGATCGGATGCTGGGCGATGAAGTTGCGGGGATTGGCCCTGATCTGCTCGCGGAAAGTCTCGATCTCCTGCTTGGTTGCCCAGGGACCCATGAGCATTCCGTATCCGCCGGCCTCGTTCGCCGATTTCACCACCAGTTTCTCCAGATTTTCCATGATGAAGACCCGGTCCTCAGCTTCACTGGCCAGGAAGGTGCCGACATTCGGCAGGATCGGCTCCTCGCCGAGGTAGTACTTGATGATCTTCGGGACGAAGTAATAGACCACCTTGTCGTCGGCGACGCCGGTGCCGATGCTGTTGGCGAGGCTGACATTGCCGGAGCGGTAGGCATGGACAAGTCCGGGAACCCCGAGCAGGGAGTCGGGACGGAAGACCATCGGATCAAGGAAGTCATCGTCGATGCGGCGGTAGATAACATCCACGGGAACGAGTCCCGAGGTCGTGCGCATGTAGACCTTGGTATCGCGGACAACGAGGTCGCGGCCCTCCACGATCGGAATTCCCATCTGGCGTGCCAAGAAGGCGTGCTCGAAGTAGGCGCTGTTGAAGACACCCGGGGTCATCAGGACGACGTTCGGTTGGGAGGTTCCGAGCGAGGGGGGGGAGATGTACTGAAGCACCCTGCGCAGATCAGCCGCATAGTTGTCCACGGGTTGCACGCGGGCCGAGCGGTAGAGATCGGGGAAGGCACGCTTGAGCGCTGCGCGGTTCTCCAGCATGTAGCTGGCGCCCGAGGGGCAGCGGAGGTTGTCCTCAAGAACGAGGTAATTTCCGTCTCGGTCGCGGATCAGGTCGGTGCCGCAGATGTGGACATAGATGTCCTTCGGCACATTGAACCCCATGAACTCGCGTCGGAAATGCTTCGCGCCAAGAATGTAGTGGGGTGGGATCACGCGATCCTTGAGGATCTTCTGCTCGTGGTAGATATCGTGAAGGAAAAGGTTGAGAGCCGTGATGCGCTGGATGAGCCCCTTTTCGATCCGCTCCCACTCGGTGCTCGGGATGACGCGGGGCACCAGATCGAAGGGGAAGATCCTCTCGGTTCCCTGATCGTCGTTGTAGACCGTGAAGGTCACGCCACTGCGCATGAAGGCCAGATCGACCGCCGTCTGCTTGCGTCGGTGCTCCGCGTGGTCGAGAGTCTGGAGGCGTTCCGCAACCTTTCCGTAGTGCGGTCTCACCCCTCCCTTATTGGCGAACATTTCGTCAAAGAAGTCTTCTGGTTCGTAGCGGTCTAGGAGCATGAATTTGGAAGCTGGAAGGCGGGGTTGGGAACAATGGGTGAAACGGATCCAAAAGCTAAAGCAATTCCCGTGCCTAATCCCTTGCTGCTCTGGAAATCAATTTTTCAGGAACAACTCCCTGATCTTCAACTCATAAGAATCGCGGGCGTTCAGGAAGGCAAGGCGGCCTTTCTTGTCGATCAGCCAGAGGGTTGGGATCGTGTTGATCCCAAATTCCCGGGCGATCGAATTCTGCCACCCCTTGCCGTCGAAGGCTGTCGGCCAGGTGATGTTGAGGGAGTTCATTGCTGCGGTCAGATCAGCCTGATTGCGGTCTAGGCTGACCGTCACCACCCGGAGGGAGGGAACCTCGTTGGCGAATTTCGCGAAATATCCTAACCAGACGAGGCTTGGCGCCGATTCTGAGGACCAGAAGATCACCGCCGTGACGTGGCCGTGTTGCTGGGCCAGATCAACCTTGGTCCCGTCCGTGGCGGTGAAGGAGAGGTCGACCGGTTTGCCCAGCAGATCAAGCTGCTTCTTGTCATCCTGCAGGCGTTGCAGAAGGGTCTCCTCGGTGCAGAGCGGAATGGCTTCCTCAAGCAGGCGGGATTTGAGCTCCGGATGGGCATTGCAGAGAGCGGCGGCCTCCGCGAGAAGGCGGGGTGCGCGTCGGTCCTTCGGAAAGGCGATCGCAAAGGAACGGGCGTTGGCCACGGCGTTCTCGCGGCGTTGATCGGGGGTGTCCCCCATATCCTGCCACTGCAGGGAGATGCGGCGGAACATCGCCTCCGCCTTGAGTGAGGCATCGGGCACCTCGCGTTCCAGAGTCCTGAGCTTTGCAATGGATTTCTGAACCCCTTCCTTGTCGGCTGTGAGAGAGGCGAGTCGTGCCTGCGCGGAGGCAAGCCTGACCCGTGACTCCCAGGCATGGGGATCCTCTGGAGATTCCTTGAGGAAGGCCTCGTTCGCCGTGATCTGGGTCCGGAAATGGGCGGCCAAAGCATTCCTGGCGGCTTGGGCTCCCTTTCCCTCAGGGGTCTGGGATTTGACGGTGGTCGGCGAAAGTTGGGTGACCGGGGTGTCGAGCGCGGTGACGGCGTTCCAATCAGCCCGGAGAGGTGAGGTGACGGCTCCAAGAAGCGCCAGCAAGCTTGTCGCAACCAATGGGTTGATTCGGAAAATCATGGTGAGGAGATTGTCTTGGTGAGGGAGGTTGTTGATGAAGTTCCGATCGTGATGAAGAGGGGGCAGTGGTCGCTGGCCTTGCTCCATGAGGAGGGACGCGCGATGCCTGAGCGGCCCGCATCCACCTCACTAACCAGTTTCTTGGAGACCATGATGTAGTCAATCCGCGAGTAGGTGTCGGCCGCCGACCAGTATTCCGTCCAGAGTTCCCCTCGTTCGTCGGTCAGGGGGAGTGCGGTGAGGCTGTCGGGCCATTCCGGTTTTCCTATCACTTCGCGGATGGTCTGGCTGTTTTTCGTCTCGTTGAAGTCGCCCATCAGCACCAGGCGGGTCGACGGATCAGTCCGCAGGATCTCGCGGACATGGCGTCTCAGGAATTCCGCCTCGGCATTACGGAGCTCGGCCTCATCGTATTCGGCCACCTCCAGCTTCGCTTTGAGGTGGACGCAGAGGATCCGGACCCGCTCTCCCTTCGGTGGCTCCACCGTCACATCGATGATCCCGCGGGGGCTGTGCAGGGTCATTCCGTTCACCCGCAGGGGTATCTCTCCGAGAGAATGGCGCTCCACAATGGGAAAGCGGCTGAGGAGAACCAGATGCCGGGTGGTATCGGCCGCCTGAAGGAATTCGATGTGTGGGTATTCCACCCCCTGCTGGTGGAGGTGGCGGCGAAGATCCTCGAGCTGGGCCGGATCGCCGATTTCCATCAGGCCGAGCACATCGGGTTGCACCGAGGCGATCACCTTTGCCACAGCCTCTTTCTCTGGTTCGGGCTTTCCGGTGTTGGTGTGGAGTTTCCCGTTCAGCCTGCGGGGCATCAGCAGGTAGTTCTCCACATTGTAGGTGGCGATGCGGAGGCCTTGGCCTGCAGGCGGTTCCGCGGCAAGGAGCGACGACGCAACAAGCGCCGCGAGGAGAGAGGCCACCGCCAGGCGAGTGGCCTTGGAGCCGGTGAGAGTCAGTCCCACCGGGGTTTCTTACGACTGCTTCTGGTCGTCCTTCACCTCGGAGCCGGCAACGGTGGCCGATGGCGAGGAAGGGGGGGGCTGAGTCTCGGTGGAGGAGGTTTTGGCCACTTCCTTGTCGAACTCGTCCTTCGCTTTCTTGAACTCATTCACGCTCTGTCCCAATCCGCGGGCCAGTTCGGGAAGGCGCTTGGCACCGAAGAGTACCAGCACGATAACCAGTAGGATGATCAGATCGGGTCCGCTTGGGATGCCGAAGGCCAGAGGGAATGGCAGGGAGGTCATGGCGAGAGCTTGGATCAGCATGGCTTCATCCTCCTGCACGTCGTTGCTCCATGCAACAAAAACCCAAAAAAGGCCTCGAACCCTTCTAGTGGAAACCCAGTGTTTTCATCTGATCAACGGAGGAAATCTCTCTTTATTGATCGACCACGAAGGTGTGGACTTGGGGCTCATGAGGCGCCTCTTCACCAATGCCCGGATGATCCTTCCCCCCAAAAAAGGGGGGCAAGGGGAGGGCGTTCTTGAGGGGTCGCTTCTGGTGGAGGATGGGCTCCTTAAGAAGATTGCAAATGCTGAAAAGGGAAGTCTCCCCGAGGCGGATGAGGTGATCGATTGCGGTGATGATTATCTCGCCCCCGGTCTGGTCGATCTCCATTGTCACGGGGCTCTCGGGCGCGATGCGATGGAGGCGACTCCGGAAGCCTTCGGGGTGATCCTTGGTCATCACGCTGCTCGTGCAACCACCACTGCCGTTCTGACGACGGTGGCCTCATCACTTAAGGAAATGACCGCGGTGCTGCGGACCGCGGAAACTCATCTCGATGCCCCAGGACTCTCACGGCTTGCCGGAATCCATCTGGAGGGTCCTTGGTTCTCTCCCAAGCGCCGTGGTGCCCATCGTGCCGCAATGCTCCGAAATCCAACGCTGGAAGAGGCCGCCAGATTGCTCGAGCAGGCGGCCGTGATCCGCAGGGTGACGCTTGCTCCGGAGCTTCCGGGAGCGCTCGATGCCGTCCGTATGCTGGTGCAGGCCGGGGTGAAAGTCAGTGCCGGGCATTCCGATGCAACTTGTGGGGAAGCGCGTGCCGGATTTCAGGCGGGGATCACCCAAGCAACGCATCTCTACAACGCCATGTCCTCGCTCCGGAAGGGTGGTGAGGAGGGATTGGCCGAAGAGGCTCTTTCCACGCCAGGGGTACTGTGCGAGCTGATTGCCGATGGCATTCACCTTCCCCAGGAACTTCTCCGGCATGCTTACGGAAAGAAGGGTTGGGAGGGGATCGCTTTGGTTTCCGATGCCACGGCGGGAACCGGATTAGGGGAGGGGGATGAGTTTGAACTGGGTGGTCTTCCTTGCGGGATTCGCGAAGGTGCGGCATGGACGGCGGGAGATGGTGCCGCCGAGGGTCGCTGTCTTGCCGGAAGCACAAAACCGCTTTTCGAGTGTATCAGAACAATGGCGGAGCAGGTCGGGATCCCGCTTGCCGAGGCTGTGGCGATGGCGACGCTTGTGCCCGCACGATCGCTAGGGCTGGAGAAGTCCCTCGGATCCCTCAAAGTTGGCATGAGGGCGGATCTGATCCGTTTTTCGCCGAACTGGGAGCTTGCCGGTGTCTGGATCGGGGGAGTACCCGCAACTCCCGGACGCTAAGTTTCCTTCCTGCTCCCATGATCTCCTGATTGCTTGCCCGGCGGGGCCCTTCATGGAAAAGATGGCGGATCACACGCCATCGTTACAGCTGGGAAGAATCGGAGCCTCGCCGCCGGAAACCTTGGTTTTTGCGGATCTGGTTCCTTGTGCCCGTCACGCTCCTCCTGATCGGATGCGTGGCCTCACTCGCGGTCTACGGATGGATCGTGGCGGAGTTTTCTGCCAAGGCCGACTCGTTTGACTTGGAAAAGCTCCCAAAGATGGAGTCGGCCAGCATTATCCTGGACCGTTCCGGCCAGCAGATCGGCAAGATCTTCATTCAGAACCGCCTCCCGATCCCCTACGACCAGATTCCCAAAGACATGGTCAATGCCGTGATCGCCGAGGAGGACAACCGGTTCTTCGAGCATCACGGGGTCGATTACTTCGGGGTGCTCCGGGCCGCGATCAGCAATTACCGCCAGGGGAGGGTGAAGCAGGGGGCGAGCACCGTCACCCAGCAATTGGCGCGCAACTCCTTCGAGTTGAAGGAGCGGAGTTACAAGCGCAAGTTGCTCGAGATGTTCGTGGCCCGTCGCATCGAGGAGCATCTTTCCAAGGAAAAGATTATGGAGCTTTACCTGAACCGCGTCTATTTCGGCAGCGGGTTCTACGGGGTGGAGGCGGCGGCGCGTGGCTATTTCGGCAAGCCGGCCAAGGATCTCACGGCCGGTGAGTGCGCGATGCTGGCGGGCCTGCTCAAGAGTCCCAACGCCCTTTCTCCCTGGAATAATCCGAAGGGTGCCAAGAGGGTCCGTGATTTCGTACTGATGAGGATGAGGGAGATGCGCCTCCTCACCCGTGATGAATACCAGAACGCCGCGGAGACGAACCTTGCGGTCCGGAAGCGGACCAATCCCAACCGGGTGTCCTACGCGATCGATCTGGTCCGTCAGCAGGCCATCGCCGCCCTCGGCTATGAGCATGCCATGAACGACGGGGTGAAGATCCACACCACGCTTGACGGACGCCTTCTTCAGATCGCGGAGCGGGCGCTTCGCATCCACCTCGAGAAGGTGGAGAAGCAGCCACATTATGATCACCTGACCTACGAGCAATACCGCCAGATCAACCAGAAGACCGAGGAGGCGGCCCAGCGCGGGGAGCCGGTGACGTTGCCTCCACCCGCTTACCTGCAGGGAGCCGTGCTTGCGGTGGAGAATGCAACCGGCGGCATCCTGGCCGTGGCGGGAGGTCGTGATTTCCTGCACAGCGAGTACAACAGGGCGCTTCAGGGGCGCCGTCCGCCGGGAACGCTCTTCACCCCGATGGTCGCGGCCGCCGCTTATGCGAAGGGGATCTTTCCTGGAGATCCGGTCGATGATGCATGCATCGACAACCACTTTGTCATGATCGGCGGGGAAAACGGCATTCTTGGTGAGTGGGGAGTCGAGCGACCGGACAATGAGTACGAAGGGCCGATGCCCTCTTCGGAGGCCGTCTCGCGCGGCAAGAATGCGGCGGTTGTCCGACTCGGATTCAAGACCGGTCTCGAGGATCTGGGAAAGCTTTGCAGCGCCGCCGGGATCAGGTCGCCGCTACGCGATGTGGCCAATGCCTATCTCGGCTCCACCGAGATGAGCCTCGATGAACTGACACTTGCCTACACGGTATTTCCCGGCGGAGGAAGCCGCCCCGCGAAGCTCTACACGATCTCCAGCATCACCGATCAGGATGGCGGTCTTCTCTACGAGAATCCCTCCTCCCGAGTTCCCGTCATGCCGGCAGAGGCGTCCTATCAGGTGCACTCCCTCCTACAGGATGCCCTCTTCAAAAGCTATGCGCGCGAGGCGGCGGCTAGCGGGATCCAGACGAATACTGCTTTTGCAGGCAAGTCGGGAACGGCCTACGATTTCACCGACAATTGGTTTGTCGGTTATTCCGCCGCCGTGACCTGCGGCGTCTGGGTCGGTTTTGACAAACCCCAGAAAATCTACCGTGGTGCGTTTGGCAAGGATCTTGCCCTGCCGATCTGGTCCCAGGTGATGAATGCCTCGCTCACATCCTTCCCTGCCTCGCCTCTCCCGCTGCCACCCGGTCTCAAGCGCGTGGAAGTCTGTCGCTCCTCGGGACTTCTTCCCGCGGAGGGGTGCTCGAAGGTTCCCGGTGGCGTTGTCGCCCAGTTTGCCACGGAGACGGAGATGCCATTCATCCCCTGCGATATCCACGGCACCGGTGTGAGGAACTATGGAAAGGAACTCGATCAGGCGGAATGGCCGCGTGCGGCGGCCGCCATTGATCTTTCCCGGGTGCGCCCCATTCCAGTGAATGCGCCCACTCTGCTCGCCCAGAGCGATATTTACCGGTCGGTCAATCCCGCGTTGCAGAACAGCGCGGTCGATGATTCCAACATAAAGGTCGCGCGCGCGACGACACCTGACGGAAAAGATCCCGGAGTCACTCCCGCGGAGCGCGCCGCCAAGGCGCTTCCCGCACAAGCCGTGGAAGAGAAAGAGGTTCGTCGTGCCGAACCGGTCCGTCCGATGGATCTTCCCACGGCGGCTCCTGTACTGACGATCCCCGCACCCAAGCCAGCGCAATTCTAGCTGCCTACCAGAGCGCTTCGACCGCTTTCACCGCCCTCGCGTAGAGAGGGTGACGTCCGCCGCGGGCCATCTCCATGAGAAGGATCTCACGGGTCTCCTCACGGGGAGCTCTCACCATTCTGGATGTCGGGGGCAACGAGGTGCCTCCCGCCGTGGTGACGTAGAGATCGGAGTTTGCCTCCCGTGAGAGCTCGAAGGTCGCCTTCTCCGAGGTGAGGCGCATGCGGCTGATGCTGGCGCCGTCGGCCTCCCCGAGGGTCACGGAAACGGATCCGCCGCGGGCATCCTGGAACTGGGGATTGTGTCCTGGCAACGTGAGGTGCCATCCGAGACGGTCGGCCAGCCATCCCACAAGCAGGAGTGCGGTGGTGCGGTGTCCGGGGGCATGATCAAGGTGGAGGGAACGCAGAAGTTCCAATTCAGGAAGTGCACCCGGTGTCTCCACGATGCCGGCCAAGGCCTGACGCACCGGGAGGGAGCGTGCCCAGTTCAGATCACAAAGCACGGTGCGGGCCTCGGCAAGTCCCGCGATCTGGCCGATCAGGGCAAACTGCCCGGCCGGCTTCTTCCAATGACGGCTGTCGAAGAGAAGACGATCGACCCAGCGCCACAGTTTTCCCTGAATCGGCGGATGGAAGTCCGCCTGCCACCAGAGGGCTAGGGGAAGGTCGGAATCGAGGTGGGAAAACACAACGCTCTGGAGAGAACGGGCGGCTTCCCCGGCAAGTCGGAAGGAGATCTGCTCACTGCAGACAGAGCCACCCTTTGCCCCGCGCAGGTAGCAGTGCATGCTGATCCAGGCCTCGGCGCTGCTTCCCCCGGCCTGGGGATCGGCCTCCACAAGGATGGCGCGCATGGCGTGCTCTCCGGCGATTTCGCGGATGATTCCGGTATTCGTCTCAAGCGACCCCGGTTTCTCGTTGTAGATCGCGAGGTTGATCAACGAGGCGCGCGTCTTGCCGTCGCCGCTCTCCTCCCAGAGGTTGCCGAGTTCGCGTTCAATGCCGCCGATCGGCACCGGGATGCCGGGATCGAAGCTCACATCCTCCTCCAGGTCACGCCGTGCCGCGCGGCTAGTTCGGCCGCCTCGGCGGGCCCCCAGGAGCCCGCCTCGTAGAGGGCAAGGTCGTCCCGGCGCGTCTTCCACGCCTCCTCGATCCCGTCGACGAAAGCCCACGCCTCCTCGACCTCATCCCGGCGGGCGAAGAGCGTGGCGTCTCCCGACATGGCGTCGAGCAGGAGACGCTCGTAGGCTTCGGGGGTCGCCTTGCCGAAGGAGGTTCCGTAGTGGAAGTCCATCTTCACCGGTTCGATGCGGAGGCTGGATCCCGGCATCTTGGCGCTCATCCGGAGGGAGACTCCCTCGTCGGGTTGGATGCGGATGACGAGGACGTTCTCGTCGAGCACGTCACCCCCTTGGTTGAAGAGGACACGCGGCACCCCCTTGAACGTGATCGCGATCTCGGTGCCCCCCTT
>Ga0114964_10001291_pt1 | contig 18421 bp, 21 predicted proteins | sample C_131016_MF_Meta_FD_92638 | JGI IMG/M metagenome (GOLD analysis project Ga0114964, IMG submission 92638) | Freshwater microbial communities from Lake Croche, Canada to study carbon cycling - C_131016_MF_MetaG | ecosystem: Environmental > Aquatic > Freshwater > Lake | place: Lake Croche, Canada... | reverse complement strand
TGTGCGTTGTAGAGAAGTACCGTTTAAACATACCATTTGAGAATAGATAGAAGTGTTATATGGTATGCCTGATGAAAAATTAATATCTGTTCCCCAAAAATAATGCGGATTAGGTGTTCCACGACTATTGGCATAGTATCCATAATACATCGCATTGCTATTACCAGCATCCATGTGTAGGTTGCCGTTGGTGGATATAACTTGTGCGGTTGATGCTCCTGCGTGATCCGTTCCTGAACCAACGACTAAATAAGAAGACCAACTAGCATTAGGCCCATAGTAAGTCATAGAATCATTCGCATTGAGTCCATTAAATACACGCTGACTACCGTTGATATCTACTGTATAGCTTGGATCTCTTCCAAATCCAACAAGACCGCTATTTTTTACTATCATACGAGTTGAACCCGCTGTTAATAGATTAAAATCGCAGCTGTTTTCACAAGCAAGTTGGAATGTTGATGCTGTCGCATTTCCAATGTAGCCTCGTCTAAGACTATTATAGACAAACTCTATAAATGGTGAATTACTACCATCACCGCCATTCATGGTTATCCAACTGCCCGAAGCACCAGATGAGTTTTTACGAAATATTCCACTAGCCATTGTTATGTTTCCTCCCGTGTCGAGAGTTCCAGCTATCGCAGTATTAGCAATACCCCATCCCATATCACGACCCATAGTTAATGTATTAGCATTATAACGGATCATAGAAGATACTCGAGTTCCAGCATCATGTACTGCGATCTCGGTATTATCTAAACATTCCATTAATAAACCCGCTGTATTGCTCGTCCAATAAGCAGTACTGCCACCATAGTTTTTTGTAGTGTCTCCAATCGTTAAAGAACCCGATGTCATATAATTATTAGGAACAGCGTAGGAAGAACCGCCATGTATATTTGTCAGACCTACCACAGTTTCATTTCCTTGAACCGTTAATGCTCCCAGACTGAATGTAAAAGCAGTCCATGTAAAAGGTATAAACTTAACATTGCTAAGAATAAAGAAGATTTGTCCTACATAAGAAGAGTTGAGATTTGGTGTAAAATACCCTGAAAATAAACTAGAAGTATTGGGCAAAGAATAAGCGGATGAAATAGCAACATACCCACTATTCGCTGTATTGGATTGGCAGACAGTCAATGTAGCAGAGGGGGCATAAACGGTAGTGGTCGCATTTGTGAATGTAAAAAATTGCCTTACATTTGCTGTAAATGTAGCACTCGACCAAAAACAGGCATAGGTTGTTGATCCTGATGGAGTACATGTATATGTTGGACTAGAAAATGTAATTGTAGGGTATGGAGCAGGAGCCGATGCTGTTATACTAGTTGTGGTTGGTGTTCCACTGCTAATCGCATTGACACCAGTATAGACCACATTGCCAAATGTATTCGTATATCCATCCCCTGTGGTAATGTTATTATTGAAAGTATTGGTGCCTGTCCAGGTGTTATTGAGGGGAAGGAGATTGACCGAAGTGGGGACGGGGAAGGAGTTAAGATTGCCTGATCCATCAACACCCAGGGCTAAACTAGGAGTTGCCGAGGTGATGCCTGTGAATTGCGCAGTCGAAGCATAGACGGTTCCCGCAGTAGTAATGTTTCCCGCACTATCAATCGAAAATAAGATAGGAACGGTTCCAGAAGCGGTGCGAAACTTGAGATTGCCCGATGAATCCGTGAAGATCTTCCATGGCAGGTAGCCCGATGGCGCTCCAAAAGAGAGAGTTCCTGCGGTGGTTGCGTTCCCTACAATGACATTCTGTGCGGTCATATTGTTTGTCCCCAGATTGACATTCGAGGTGGCACCCGTGTAAGGGACGAGTAAATTACTGGCAGTTGTGATCGCACTATCCACATAGGTTTTGTTCGTGAGATCAAATGTACCCGTTGGAACACGGGAAGTCGTAATATTATATCCCGACAAATCGGTGTCGTTCGTATTGCCAGTATATTTCACATATAGAGTGGGATCGACCACGCCACCTGAAGTGCTTACGGTAGTTAAACCATCCAAGGTATTCACTGACAGGTTATTATTGATGAGGCCATTCGCAGATGCCATCTTTCTTTTCTTCTATTAGATAAATGGAAATTGTTAAATCCTACACTCTTTATTTGAATAGTCGTCAAGCGACGACGGGTGGCACTTCAAATAACTGTACCTTTAACATTAACCCTGCCATCACGCTTTCCAATCGTGCCAATCGCTTCCTTGTTAGTATTCCCTTCTTGGAAGTCCCTTATTCCTTCAACCAGTTATCGAGTACATATAACACAATCAACTACTCCTTTACCGATGGTGCCGGAACTTTCAATAGCAGTTTCACCATGCCTGTCGGAAACTACAATATCACCAATGCGATCACCGCCTTCCTAGCAGGACTCAATAAATCGATCTTGCTCCTACGCCCTTCTTGGTCTTTAACGGCCATTTCTCTTACTTACAACCAGAATACCAGTTATTGTACCTTTGTACTATCGGCTGTTAGTACAAGCATTACTTTGAAGTTTTCTCAGAACTATGTCGTGGCACTTATGTTTGGGTTCCCTCAGGCGGATCAAGTCTTTTCCAATCTGATTATTTTGACTTCTACGAACAAGGTTTTGGTCAATCCTGTGAATGCGATCTTCCTTCGATCCGATTCTTTGAAGTTCGGCAACGCATGGGAGGCGGTCGTGTCTCCTTATTCCCAGGCGGACATTCTGGCTCGTGTTCCTGTGCCAACTTTGCCCAACAGTTGGATTTACTACCGCAATGAATTGAAACAAATGCTTTCCAATTCCGAGATCACCTCGCTTAACTTCTACTGGTCAGACAATCTAAATGAAGCCTACAATCTTGATCTATGCGGTCTGCCCTATGGATTTCAGATCTGTTTTGACGAAGTCCGACTCGCACCCACCAATGAAGGGTTGGATCGCATCGAGATGCCCACCGTGGCACTCCCTAAATCACTCGTTATGGAAAGGGACAAGGTGCTAGACGAGTTAATTGCCCATAAGAAACAACTCGAGAAGGAAATCGAGGAAGCAAAAGAAAGAAAGAAGAAAAAAGAAATGGATACTAATAGAAATGAAGACAATGAGACGACCCGATCACCTCCGCAAGGATTATCGTGAGATTGGTCATTATGCTGTCGGTACGGCAAACCTGATTTCCACTTCGTCATTGGACAAGAAGATTCACCCCGGTCTTTGGGAAAGTTCCGCCCAAAAGCCCATGCTCTATTTTGCGACAGGAGGCGAGATCGAAGAGCATGATACGGGCTCTGGACATCGCCGATCGGTGGCGGATCTCCAGAAAATGGACTACACAAACTATGTCAAGCGTTAATCGCAAAATAATTTCTATCGCCAAGGTATAGAATGTCCTCCGCCCCACACTTTAGCGGTGTCGTATCCGAAGTCCATGGGTATCAGACTCAAGAAATCCCCGCCTCGCTGAAATCGAACAACTCCGCCCAGGCGATCCGTGCGAACAACCGCCACTTTCAGTTGGCGACTTCGTCTTCGTCCTCGCAGTCATCGGGTGGTGTTCTCCTTTGGCAGATCCCCCCGACCAACGGTGCCATCTCTCGTGAGACGATGTTCCTCCGTTGTCGCATTACGGCGACCTGCGGTACCGCCCCTACCTACGCTGACTCCGCCAACACCCTTACCTTCAAAGGACCGGGTACTTTGACAGCGGGTACCAAGTACGATGGTACGGCAACCGCTGGTTCGACGATCCCGACTCTGTCGAACGGTTATTCATGGATTCAGCGTCTTACGATGTACGGAACAGGCTCCGCAGTGGTGGATCAGATCAACTATGTAAATACTGTCATGGACTTGCTCCTTGCTCACAACTCGAACCCTTCCTACCTGTCGTTTGAGGGTCAATGCGCCATGGGTGTCGCTCGTCCTTGGGACACTGCCCCAACGGGAACCAACGCCTACATCGATCTCTGCCTCCCGATCCCTCTGTCGTGCTTTAACAACTCGTCCATTGATTTTCCGCTCTTCCTCGCTCGCAACCCCATGACACTCCAACTTGATATGGCTTCTCTCGCTCGTACCATCACCACGGGTGCCACAACGGCTTGTACCGAATACACGGTGTCGAATGCCTACCTGTGCTATGAGGTTCTCGAGGTTCCTCACAGCCTGATCGAGGCCGAGCGCTCGGCGGTTCAGGGTGGCCACCCCTTCATCATGCCACTCCAGTCGTGGCTCAATGTCCAGGTCAATGAGTCGGTGCTGTCGTCTTACACCCTTGGTCTGAATGCCAGTTCCTTGCGCTCAGCGTTCGTAAGCATTCTCAACGCTTCATCCTATGCCTCTGGTACGCAGATCCAGTATCTCCGAGATTTTGCCGACGGTCCTGCGAACACCCTATTCTGGGGCGCTGGTATCAATGCTCAGTTGTACCTCGATGGTAATATCAAGAACAGCACGATCTTCGATGCCCCTACCGTTCAGTTTATCCAACTGAAGCAGGCACTCCACAACAACATTCAGTCCTCGGTTGTCCAGCCATCGGTCAGCAACTTTGCGGGTTATCTCAAGAACTTCTTTGCCCTTGGATTTGATTGTACTTCGTTCGACGATGAAGGTACGATTTTCGGAGGCTCACCCGTGTCAAATGTGAATGTCCAATTAACGGGTCTGACATCGGCCAACGGTGCCTACATCGCTTATGTGATGTGCTTGTACGATACATTGCTCGCATTTCAACAGGACGGAATCATGGAGGTGAAGCGCTAAAGTTGAAAGGAGAGCGTACTATGAACTTTTATTGCTATTTCATCTATTTGTAAAATATACAATTTGATGAAATTAATACTTGTAGGAGGATCGTTCGTCTGGGATAACGGGTTGAACATCGATGGAGAGAATCATGGCGATGAATCCTGTCTGGTTCCATGTTCCTGCGGTGTTGGCAGAGCGAGAATCGAGGAATTGCTTGACGCTAATGGTCAGATCAATATCACCCGCCATCGCATCAACTTGAAACTCCATATTGCCCTCAATCCATGGCTGGGTATGCTCGGTACGATTGACGAACATGATATTTTGCTGGGAAAGAGCGGGGAAGATGAACTTGGATGACTTCAAGTTGATGATCGTGAAGTTAGAACTGGCCACACCTGCTGGCAAGTTATCCGCCCAGGTAAAGCCCACGATCTTACACTTATACGGACCTCCATACAAGTTAATGTCCTTGCTAATGGTGATCTCAGTGAGCGAAGTATTGGCGGTGTATGCTGAAATATCGTCCCAATAAATCGGCAATTGATACAACATTCTATATTCTAGCCGTAGATTATTATTCTTCCTCAAACTCAATAGGTGTCATCTTTCTGAAAAAACAGGGGTGTTGTTTGCTGACAACATTCGCCGTCAAAAAAGGGTGATCGCTCTCGTCTTCGAACGCTACATCAAAGACCTCCTGAGGAATGTCCCAGTCTTCCATCATTGCCTCCTTTTCTTTCTTGACAAGCGGGAATGTATAGATGACATCGGTTTGCTTTCGTACTTGCGCTGGAACACCCTTATAGACCTGGCTGACGATCATGGTACTAAGGCTGAAATGACGGGCATTCATGAAGAGGCTGGTGATCTTATTCTTTTTGAACGATCGAGGGAGATCGGCCATGACATCGTCCAGAATCAAAAGATTGTAGATCGGAGGCAATTTCTTCTTGAGTTTCTTCTCCTTCATTTTGAGTGCGTCCTGCTCCGCCTTGATTTCATTCAGAATCTTTTCGATGTTTCCCTCATTGAGTTCCTTATAGAACTTGCCCTGTCCTTCCAGTTCTCGGATCAGCGGGGTCATCTTGCCATCGGATGTACTCGGGCTGATCATATAGATGTTGTGAAAGTAGTTCTTGTACAATTTCGTAGAAGACAACAAGGACAGGATTAGCGACGACTTACCTGATCGTTTGGCTCCCACGATCATCATTTGAACTGCTTTTGTGTTTCGTAATACCGGTGCCTTCTTATCGACCACATCATGGTCATGAGCCTTAAATAAAGTCGAGAGATCTGCCATTTATAAAGGGATAGAAAAGAATACAGATTTTTCTTTCGTATGGATAGAATGTATGTCATTACGGATTATACCAAGAAGAAAGCGAAAGCAATTGGCGTAGAGGTGCGACCCTCTACTCGTAAAGGCAAAAAGATCGATGTCTATCAGCATGGTGTCAAGATCGCTTCCATAGGCGATCTTCGCTACAAGGACTATCCTACTTTCCTACAAGAAGACGGGAAAGTCGTTGCGGAACAGCACAAGAAGCAATATCATCTACGACACACGAGAGACAGCGTGGGAGAGTTCTTGGCAAAATGGCTCCTTTGGTAATTCTGAAAACGGATTTTTCTTCAGATATAAAATGTACGGCATTACTAAATGAGTGCCAAAGCGATTCACGCATCACACTCTACCCCAAATGATTGTATTTTCACTCCAAAGCCCATCGCTGAATTGATGATCAAAATGTGCGACATTCAAGAACACGAGACCGTCTTGGATCCCAGCCGAGGAATGGGTGTGTTTTATGACAATCTCCCTCCTTGTCATAAGGACTATTGTGAAATAAGCGAAGGGATTGATTATTTTGAAAATAAGCAAATGTATAATTGTATTATTGGGAACCCACCTTATTCTAAATGGACAGCATGGATCAAGCATACGATTACAAAATGTGATCGCTTTTGCTACATTTTTGGATCCAATAATATGACTCCCAATCGGCTCAAAATGATTCATGACGCTGGGTTTGGGATTACCAAATTACATACCGTGAAAGTCGCCTGGTGGATGTCGCAGTCCTTCATCATTCTATGTGAAAAGGGGAAGCCATCCATTCTTACCATTACACCAGGCACTTTTCCTTGTGAATACTGTGGAACGATGTGTGGTAGGGGCATTCATGGGAACCCTCCCAATGAATGTAATTATGACAAGAAGATGGAAAAAAAGCGAAATAAAAAATTGAAGGATTGATCCATCTTTTTTTGAGTTGCTACAAATCATGTCATCGTATGGAGGTCAAATGCGTACAATCCAGTGTGCTTGCGGATGGACGACCCGCTCACAGTTGCGTGAGGCAAATAGTCGGTACAGACTTCACATGAAATGCTGTAAGTACGAGCCGATGGAACTAACTCCCTTTGATGCGGATAGCAATGGGATTGGTGGAATAACCACTACACGCTATGGCAACAAAATCCAAAAACCACTTCAATTTACGAAGGTGCTCGCTCAAGAGTAAAGGAGTAATCGAAAACAAAAAACCGAAAATAAAAATTGACGACGGCGATCGTCTTTTTTATGAGTTGCTACGATAAGCAATGAATTTCTATCCAAGGGATTTATTTAAGAAGTGTGAATTGTCAAAGGAGGCTCGGGCACAACGAGACGCAATGATTATTATTCGTTCGTGTAAAGAACAAATAGCAATGATGCTAGAGAACGCAGAAGAAACGAAATATTTACCCACGACACCCACGACGGCAGAAGTTGAGGCCGAATGGAAGATTTACTTTGATATGAAATTTGCTAAATTGACAGAAACGATTATAGAAATGGAAAATAAGATAAAATCGTATAAAGGGTAAATACTTTATGAAAAACCCGAAAATAAAATTTGATGGACGGCGGTCTCTTTTTATTAGTCGCCAATGTCTCAGTGGGAAACTTCCAAACGCCCTTACGCTGTCCAAGTCATTATCGACGATATTACCGATGTTATCGATCCTCCTGATCATGCCATCGTCAAACGGGCATTGGAGATTCTGACTACGAAGGACAGTCATTACCTTGCGAATCAGTTGCGCCTATTGGCTTCCATGATCGATGATCCGCTAACGAAATAAAAACCCGAAAATAAAATTGACGGACGGCGGTCTCTTTTTTTTAGTCGCCCACACTCCAATCATGTCCTTTTCATCTGCCGATATCCAACAACAGCGTTCCAAGGGAAACCCCATCAAGCACGAGATATTCATCATTTCATTCGGTACCGAGGAGGTTGCGTCGATCGGTTGTGGTGATATCAAGGTCTTACACAATATCTCCATTCACATGAAGAACCTGGTATTCGAGAACGATAAGTTCCATAAGACAATCGATCGTTTCCATGTCATCGTCCGCACGATGCGTCGCTCTCCCCACTGGGACTGGGTGAAACCCGACCACATTCTCACGATCCTCGTCGTGATGGATAAACTCTTCGAGACCTTTGACTTGTTCGTCCCCAGTTTCCAGAAAGGGCTCCAGATCATGTTGGAGGAGATGGAGCAGTCCGTGGAGAACGGATCAATGACCGAGGGAGATTACCTGCTCATGGCAAATGGATTAAAGCAACCACACGATTTCATCTGCGGTTCAGAGTTCAAAGGATGGTTGAAGAATCGTTCCGTTTTCTTCAAGACGCTCCAGGAGATGCCGACGGTTAAACTCACCCAACACCCACACTACAACGAAAACGACGGAAAGATGCTCCTTATTACCAAGTAGATCGTGATCGTCGATCACAAAATAAAAAATTGAAAATAAAAATTGACGCAAAAAAAAACGAAAAAGGAAGTCGCCACCAATCCAATCATGCCTATCACCCGTCCCACCGTTTCCGATCTCGAGTACGCTGACCAATACTGGGACAAGGAGTTCCTCTATCGTTCCTTCAAGCAGTTCCAAGAAGATGCTGTCGCACACTTCATCGAAGAGTGCGAGATCATCGAAGATCTCTCTGTCGAGTCCGAGAAGGAATCCGCTACTCGCATGGTCTATCGCTACATCGAGGATCACCTGTTGTCCTTTGCGCAAGACTACTCGTACTTCGAGAGCCACGAAGAGGAAGAGGTCGCCCACGCCATTGCCGATTATGGAATCAGCGATATCCTCCTCGTCGCTCACCGCCAAAACATGCTCGACTTCACATCGCCCGTGGGAAGCGCCAGTTTCAACGAAATGCTCCTCGATCTGATCCTCTGGACGGAGACCGACATCAATGACCTGGTCAAGAAGGTGATCGAGCACGCTGTCGAGAAGCAGTTCTACAAAGCCGAGTAAGCACTAAAAAAAGATAAAAGATAGAAAAAAGAATAAAAAGAGAAGGGCGACAGCCCTCTTCTTTTTATTAGAACTTGGGTTCATAATCCTGGCAATTCCTGATCAACCGATCCAGCGCATCATAGTCCGTATCCGACACGACGCTTACTTTACTCCACAGCAGGGAAAGAATATCTTCATACTTGCGTCCCCATGCGGTCATCTCCTTATCTACCTGACGCTCCAACACTTCCATCTTCTTCTTGTCATCTTCGAACTCAGCGCATGGAGCGCAGAAGAAGATGTATTCCTGCGGTGCCTCATGCTGTATCGCACATAGGTAGCGTGATACCTTGGCACCAACATCGATCCACTTCTTGGTATGGTAGTTGATGTCATACTGGATACACGCATAGATCTGCGCAGGCGTTCGGTTCAGCCAACGGAGGCGCTCTGCGCTCAACTTCTGCTGGCTCTTCTCTCGATCCATCTGCTCCTCCTTCTTGATGCGCTTCAGCCCACTATTGTGATCCTTCTTACACTTGCCATTACAATGCTTGGTGGCATTCTGGATCGTCGTGTAGGTATTATTACAGCCGAGGCAACCCCACACGATCGTACATACATCATCGTCGAAGTCGTCCTTTGAAGTCCATTCAACAGGGAAGGGTGCGTTGGTCTTGATCAGTTCGTCCATCTTATTGTCCTCCCATACAGCATACATCATCTTAACGAACTCAGGGTGAATCTTGCGCAGGTGGTTGAACATGAACCGAGCCTGAACCTCTTTCTTACAGCAGGGGCATACTTGAGCGATGCGTACTGAGGATACACTGGATACATTGGACTTGGAATCATCGGAATCGTTCTGGCGGATATGCTGGGCAAGGGTCATCATCTTCTCTATACACTATACTGAGATAATCTTTAGGCCACTTCGACGCACCGCAGTCCGGAGGAGTTGGCCTCAGTCTGGTGAGGTTGAGCGATGCCGGAGGATCCATCAATTTTATTCCCCCAAAACCCATACACCGCTAACACCGGTGGATATTATAATATACTCTACGAGTCCCGTTTTTTTATGGAGTCGTTTATTACATTAGAAATACCTCTTTTACTCCAATTCACCCCTTTTTCATTCTTTTTCCATTTCCAAATCTATCTCTAAAACAATATTCTATCCCTGAGACTTTTAAAACCAAAAAAAATATGATGAGCGGTGTTGGAGGGAAATTGTAATAGGGTTATGGATACTGAGTTTTAGAGTGAGTCGTTAAGGATATAAGAATCTGCGTTTTTTGATGACCGGTGTTTGCGGTGTGAGCCTTTTTGGCCAGACTCGTGCGCCCTTTTTAGGGCTCATCGATCGCTCGGCAGATATCGATCACGAGAAGGCGAATGTTAGCAATCGTGATAGGGTGTGTAATGCGAACGACATTGCCAGACGAGTGGGAGACATGAAAGGTAGCGAGATCATCGGGTTTCATCACGCTGTCAAGGACTTTGAGGAACGCATCCTTATAACCCTTGTTCTTCTCATATTGACTTACACGGAAGTTAATCTGCGACATGTTTGACTTCCACTCCTGATAAACCATCGATCAATTTTTTATAAAGTCTGATTAGATGATGTCATGGCTGTTGAGTTGGTGGTACCGACCTCCTCCGCCCCCAAAGAAGAAGATTGAACTCCTACCAGGTCGTCATACGCTATCCCCTTATCGATTGCTGGAATGGTATTCACAAGAGGTGGAACTCCAATTGGATCCCCTCCCGCCTTTTAAAAGCGAACCCCTCGTGAAGCCATGACCTGAGCGTAGTACGGGTTAGAGGATAAAACCGAGTTCAACTTAGAGAGTTTCTCTACCTTCTGCTCTACCTCGTCCTCTTCCAATGCTGGTTTCTTTGCTTGAAATGATCTTGTCTTTGGTTCTGGAACTTTCTCCTCTTCTTCTTCCTCTTCTATTGGTACTACTTTGGGTCGGGGAGTTCTCTTCTGCTTCGGGGCAATCTTGACCGCTAATGCCTCTTCCAGTTTCTGTTTGCGAATGTCGAGCAACTTGCGAGTCGCCTCCTTCTGCTTCTCGGTTCGCTCCTTCTTCTCCTTGGCTTCCAATTGCTTCAATTGCTTCTTGTTAAGGGTGATCTGAGCCAACTGCTCGGGTGATACTAATACTTGCTCCTTGATGGCATACGAATCTTTCCTAACCTTTCTTTCCCGTTTTTCCATCTTTTCATATTCTCGCACCATATCATTCACCTGGTTTAATGTAAGGTCTTGGGTGGATCGCTCCAAAACCTCGTCATCGCCACAATCGGATTCGGATGAGTCGCTGGATAGGTCTGCCATTCTTGGTTCTGTTTCTGATGGAGAAAATAAATTATCCGAAAATAATCTAGTCCGGATATAGATGGAGAAGGGTACCCTATCGAAGAATATTTTGGCCTATCACACGATAGAGGCTGACCGGGAAAAGTTGATTGTCATGTTTGAGTCGATGAAGACGAGCAGTAATAATGATCGTTTTCAGTATATCCGGCAATGGCATGGAACCGATGAGGTAGAACCGATTAACTTAGCGTCGGGGCTGTCGCAGAAGACCGACCCTGCCTCCGACGCTGAAGTGCTTCTTGCCACCCGAGACGAGTTGAAGGAGGCGGTTGAGAAGTGATCCCACATCCGTAATGGCTTTTGACTTATCGACTAGATCATGCTCCCTTGCGAACTCCTCCACATTCTGTTTCACGAAGTGGGCGATCTCGCCATTCACCAAGTGATTGCGACTCAGGAGTTTCATGACCATCGCCTGGCAGTTGGCTCCGAAGGCGTTGTACTGACGATAGAAGTTCGCCTCATCCCCCTTCGAAGCGTTTGCCATGAACTCACTGATGGTGAGATCCTTGCCTTCTAGGCTGACAGGCATGTCCTCCTCGCCGTCCGCTTTTGAATAGGGAATCACATTAAAGAGTTCGTTCTTCTCGAGGCGATGCTTCCCATTGATCACAACGAACAAGTGGAAGAACTTGTCATAGCCGAGTTTCTTCTTGACCTCTCCGAACCTGCCTCCTGACATAACATCAAGAGCCAAGTCCAGCGTCTTACTAATAGGTGTCCGCCCCACCATCAAGGAGGTGATCTTATCCTCTCCATGGCTCTTAAGGAAGTTGGCGACTTGTGGGGGTATGGCCGTTCCAGACCACCAGTCAATTACCTTATGAACGGCCTCACTGACAGCGGATACATCTTCGGATCCCGTAGCCATCTTTGGATCGAACTTTGAATCGACAGGGAGCCGACGACTCATTACAGGCCGTCTAGGAATCATTCTATTAGAAAAAAGATAATGTGAAGGGATCCGAACTCTTCGGAAACTCAACTTTCGCTTTTTGTTCTTTAAGCGCCTTGCGATGCTCAAGAAGGAAGTACTTACGCTGTTCTAGGAAGAACCTAAGGGATATTTTCGGCAGTTTCTTCTTTGATCTGACGATATCCATACTTTGCTATATATAATAAGTGTAGATAATTTAAAAATCTGTTAAAAAACATATCCGGACAGGCGCTATATGGGATATAAAATATTTTATTTGGCACTTTAAGCCTGTCTGATTACAGAAAAGTCTGATTATAATCACTTTTCAGATTCTCCGGCTGTTGGAAAGTTTGTTTTATTCAAAATATTTTCTCTTGCTACAGTATAGATGTCATTTCAGTCGCACTTCGGTCAGTCCCAGGCACAACCCCAACCGCTCCCGGCTACTATCATCACACCCATCGGTCCGACAGGCCTCAGCAATGAGGTGATCACCATCGGTGCCAATGGCTACTTTGACAATTCCTACTTGCTCTCCGACGATGACAAGAAGGAACTCGCAGAACTCGATAAGAAGGATCCAGACATCGCATTCACTCCTGAACAAGAGATGAAACTTCTTATCAAAATGAATGAACAGCAGGGCATGACCATCGAGCAGTTGAATGGTGTCCTCGCTGATCAGAAGAAACGCATTGAGATCCTCGAGAAAGAACTGGTAGAGAAACCAATTCCACCCATTTGCTATGTTAGTTGCTCTCATTGCTACGAAGAGGAAAAACAATCTAAAAAGTAAATATGATAATTCCCGGTTATTTTATTTCTATATTATTAGAAATGAAAGACGCAGAACTCGCCCAACTCGAAGCCTACATCAAGCATTGCCGAGATCACCTCTCCGCAGGTAGCATCAAAACATACCGCAATGTATTGAAGAACTTGTACGAAGATGTCTTTGGTCGTGATACCGCATTCAATCACAAACTGTTCTTCGCCGATCACGAGAAAGTCTTGAAGCATTTGGATGGCATCAAGTTCAATGTACGAAAGACAATCCTATCCGCCGTCCTCTGTATTTCAAAGGACGAAAAACCTGCGGTAGTCGAGTTGTTTCGTAAGCAGATGATGGAAGATGCCCAGAAGTACAATACACAGGAGAAGGAAAACAAGATGACGGATACCCAGAAGGAGAATTGGATCTCATGGGAGGATATCGTGAAGACCCATGAGAAGTTGAAAGAGAAGGTCGCATGGGTGATGAAAGCGGAGAATGCTGATCGTGAGAATCTATTAGAACTACAAAAGTATGTTCTTCTTTCCTGCTATGTTCTGATTCCGCCACGCCGTGCCAAAGACTTCTCCGAAATGAAGGTCAAAGATTATGATGAGAAGAAGGATAACTACTACCACAAGGGTACATTCCATTTCAACGATTATAAAACGGCAAAGTTCTATGGGCATCAGGCGGTGAAGACTCCGAAGACGCTCGAGTTATTGCTCAATAAGTGGATCAAGAAGAATCCAGGCGACTACATGTTTTCGGACTACGCAGGGAAGAAACTGACATCGGCATCGATTTCTAAGATTCTCAATTCAGTATTTAAAAAGAACATCAGTGTCAATATGCTCCGCCACTCCTACATCACCGATAATCTCGGACCGAAGATTGACGAACTAGAAGAGAAGGCAGAAGAGATGGGACAATCGGTTGCCCAACAGAAATTGTATGTCAAGAAGGATTAAGCATTCTTGCCCGCTTTCGCATCTCTGACGAGTCGCATGACTTGCTCCGCATTATCACCACCTCGTGCTATGAATTGTTCGAGCGCACTATGCGCCGTGTTTTTTAAGGATCGCAGATCGGAAGCATTGGAATCGGAGTAGCGTGATCCTCCTTTCTGCTCTTTTGCCCACTCCAAATTACGGGTACTCAGTTCAAGTTTTCGTAGAACATCACGATCACGCTGAGAAGGTGAATCCAGCGACTCTTGGCTGAGACTCGAGGACTTGGACACCGCCGATGCCTCACTCTCCTGATCCGATTCACTATCATCATGACGCAATAATTGACTGCGGAACAAGTGTGTTCGTTGTAGTTCCGCCTCATGAACTCGCTCGGCAAGATGCTCAACGGCTTTCATTCTCTTTTCGAGCGCATCTTCTCGCTCCAACTCCTTCTTGATCTCCTCTCTGGTAGGTGCCGGTTTCGGCTCATACCCAATAGGAGTATTGGCGACAAACGGACGAATCAGATTGTAATTGGGATTGACGATCATTCCTGGGTGGATCGAGGGCGGAGCAGGGATCAGACCCGATGCTCGTGCCATGATAATCTTGGAACGCTTTCCCGCATTGCGACCCCTCTTACGATGCTTGGGTGTCTCCTTTGGAATCACATTTTTAACATTGACAGTAATATTCGTGGTTCCCCTCGCATGAGAAGAACCTCCCTCCTTTTCGTCTGACTGATAATGCCCTGGGGTCGCCTTAGCGATCTTGCGCAGTTCCGCCAACTTCGCATGGCTCAACGGTAATTCGATCCCCTTGGCTTTCATCATCTTCTTGACCGTTTCCGTATAAACACATGGTACCACGATTTCATGGGAATGTGCCGTAATCGGTACAGGCTTGGAGTCCTTTAACGCTAGGAGTCCTTTTCTGGTTATGTTCGGATCCATCTACTGATGATACAATATATTATTCGTAGATTTATTGCTTACCCTCACGCTTCTTCTTGTTGTACTCGACCAACTTGGCAATGGCCTTCTTCTGTGCCTCTGAGCGAGGCTTCTTAGCCTTCGGGACATCGCCACCCTTCGCACGAGAGGCAATCACCTGATCCTTGACCGGTGGAAATGCCGATGCCACCACGGGCATGACCTTATCCTGCTTGAAGGCCTTGACCATGCCACCTACCGCCTTGGCCTGCTCCTTGGCCTCCTTGACCTCCTCCTTGATCATCTCTACCGTCAAACCAGCCTTCTTCGCCTCCTCTGGGTACTGCTTGACGAGGCTGGTGAGTTGTGCGGGTGTCGTGATCTGCTTTACCTTTGCGCCCTCGGGGAGCGGGACACCGGGTGTGCCGATGTCATAGCACCCCTTGGCGAACTTCGAATTGATGTAGGAAGCCAACGGACCTCCTACGACCGGAACCAATGCGCCTCCCGCCGTGATGACTGCTTTGGCAACAAACTTTCCAAATGACGAAACGGCACCACCCATCTTTACTATATAGGTACTGAAGAAATTAATTATCACAAAGATTACGATAAACCAGATCATATAAAAATGAGAACCCCGCTAATGATGAGAGGAGAGATATTAAAATGAGTTAATGACTGCGTGATAATAAAGGTCTTGGCGAGTCCATACATGTACTGGGTAATCCATCGTTTCATTTTCCCCAGCACCCCGCCAATAGTCTTAAAAAACTCTTTACTAATGATGGTGATACAATCTTAGGGTTCAAGAGTTGAGTATCGAAGTCCAACTTATTGACGGCCTGGTGGGGAATGCTGGTTAGAACATTGCCTGGGACTTGACCAATGTACTCCTCGGCCTTTTGTACCCAACTAACATAATGGCATACATTGTATTTGGAGAGATCCTCCTTACCAAGCGAAAGTCGGGCGGACTTGAGTCTAACATCGACAATCCGATAGTCGCATGGCTCGAGTTTGGCAAAAGGGATATTGATAAACTGCTCCTTCCAGACACCCACCTTTCCAAACTCCTTAAAAACGGCAACATCTTCTTCTTCTAGATCCTTTGAAATCAGAACAAGCATCGGCTCGTCCTGATCTACTTGTACCATAGGCGCATCAATGGCTTCGCTTACAACTTGAACCACCTGATTAAGAACCGGTGGCAATGGTGGCGGACAACTAACGGACATCGTACCTTAGGACAACATTATTTTTTGAGAAGTTGCTGGACAAGAGCCGTAAGGTCAGCGACTTGCTTCTTGAGATCGACTGTTTCCTGTACCTTCGCATCGGTTTGCGCTTTCTGATCTGCCATATCCATTTCCATCACAGATTTAAACCCTCTGCGTTCCGCTTCGATTAACTTCTTAGGACGACGAAACTTCCCCTCGTCGTCCCGTTGCGACTTATCGCAGAACTTATGCTCTTCCCCTTTGAAATCCTCGTCTATCGTATGATGTATGGGATTAATCGAACGACGAAGTTCGTCCGTATCGAGATGTTTGTGTTCATCAATGAACTTCTTGAAAGGATAATCCTTTGGATCAATAAATCCAGTCGCAACCAATGTCATCTTTATTATCGTGTAGAAATAAAATCTAAAAATCACTCATGGGTAAGAGTTGTACATTGATCCATAATTGATCGTTCGTATCTGTATTACAATTTCCGTTATTGTAAAAGTAAATGTCATGCCACCCATCAGTTGGCAGATTGCTGGCAGTAAGAACAATTTCAAATGGAAAGGTTAAATGTCCTCCCGCAAAGTTGGTAAAGGCTTCAAATGAATAGTACCATGTTCCTCCCGTGGTTTGAGAATAAATACGAATATAAGGATAGGCTCGTGTCGCACCACCAACATAATAGGAACACTTTCCAGATATCTTTACAGAAGGCAAATAACTATTTTTATAGAAGGCATAGGAAATGTTGATGCCTCCACCCCATCCTACGCTATTACTGGCATATACCTGTCGTTGAAGACATTGACTATAATAAAGTCTTGTTCCTTGGAGACAAACAGGATAACAATACCCAGCATTTTGAAATGGGATTCCTGATGAAAACTCAATATCCGTTCCCCAAAAATAATGTGGATTTGGTGTTCCACGACTGTTCGCATAATAGCCATAATACATCGCATTGCTATTACCAGCGTCCATGTGTAGGTTGCCGTTGGTAGTAATGACTTGGGCGGTTGATGCTCCCGCATGATCCGTTCCTGATCCAACAATAAGCCGAGAGTTCCATGTTGTATTCGGCCCATAGTAGGTCATGCTATCATCACCGTTAAGCACACGCTGATTTCCATAGATATCTACCGCATAAGAGGGATTGATTTGATTAACTCCTATAAAGTTTCTGTTAAACGAGAGAGGTGTATAGTTTGATGAACCGTTTAATGTTCCAAACGCATATCCTACAATACCACCTGCCACGACATAGGGGTATAATTTCATGGTATAATCATCACTTGTATTATCACTGGCATTAATACCAAATCCACTTGACGAATCACTATAATCAGAATTGATCGTGAAACGAGCAAAACTATTGCCTGTGATTCGTGTATTACTACCTACAATCTTTGTTCCAATACATACTGTTCCACCGAGAGGGTTGAGAATGATCGGCTGAGGGTGTTCTGCGGATGAATAATAATCGCTGGATTGGATGTAGGCTGGAGCACCAGTTCCTCCTGTGTAGTACTGACCTATTTTTAGTATCGCACTATTTGATTGTATCGCAAGTTGAGAATCCATGTATCCAGATGTTGTAATGGTAGGGATGGGAGTGTTTTTATAGATTTGTAGAGGGTTCAAAGACGATGGAGATCCAATGCCAATATTACCACCAGCAAGAATAGTAATACGATTTGCTGTTCCACTTGTTCCCGTAAAGATAGATAAATCACCACTTGAATTGCTTACCAATCCCGCATTATTCGTAGAAGAGATATAATAGACATACAGATTTTTGAGCAAGGACATATAAACATCGCTACTTACAGTTAATGTTCCTGTAAGAATCTCATTTCCTTGAACCGTTAATGCTCCCAGACTGAATGTAAAAGCAGTCCATGTAAAAGGTGTATATTTAACATTTGAAAGAATAAAGAAGATTTGTCCTACATAAGAAGGGTTGAGATTTGGTGTAAAATATCCTGAAAAATAAGTGGAAGTATTGGGCAAAGAATAAGCGGATGAAATAGCAACATACCCACTATTCGCTACATTGGATTGACATACTGTCAATGTAGCAGAGGGGGCATAAACGGTAGTGGTCGCATTTGTGAATGTAAAAAATTGCCTTACATTTGCTGTAAATGTAGCACTCGACCAAAAACAGGCATAG
>Ga0114964_10001289_pt1 | contig 18435 bp, 15 predicted proteins | sample C_131016_MF_Meta_FD_92638 | JGI IMG/M metagenome (GOLD analysis project Ga0114964, IMG submission 92638) | Freshwater microbial communities from Lake Croche, Canada to study carbon cycling - C_131016_MF_MetaG | ecosystem: Environmental > Aquatic > Freshwater > Lake | place: Lake Croche, Canada... | reverse complement strand
GACAGCCTCACTGCCTCCCAGTACAGCCAGGCCTTCGCCGCCATCGCCCCAACGCTCTACCAGTCGCTCTCGACGATGGCCTTCAACGCAGCCAACGCGCAGTACAACGATCTGGTCCAGCAGATGTTCGGCCTCCGTGTGGCCGGGACCGGCTTCACGATGAGCGGACTTGGTGACAATATCCCCATCCTGGAGGGTCAGGGGTACAAGGGTGTCCTCGACTCCAAGAAGGACGTCCTGCGCCCCGGGGGGGACAACCACTGGGGAATGTTTGTGGATGCGAATGGCATCTTCGCCCAGGCCAACAGTGGTAACATGCTCCAGAGCTACAACGCCCAGAGCGGCGGACTGATCGGTGGTCTCACCTACAAGTGGAACCCCTCAGTCACCACCGGCATCTACGCCGGCTACGAGGGCACCTATGCCAAATACTCCGGAACCTACTCGGGTAGTACCGTGATCGACAACGCCGTCCGCTTCGGTCTCCTCGCCACCTACGGTGACCCGAGCGGCAGGGGCTTCTACGGGGATGCTCTGGTCGGCGGATCTTACAACAACTATAATGTCACCCGTGCCATCACCTTTCCGGGGATGAGTCGTACGGCGAACAGCTCACCCGGCGCAGGGGAACTCGATACTCTTCTGGCCGCGGGATACAACTGGCGCAAGGGGAACTGGGCCTTCGGTCCTGTCTCGAGCCTTCAGTACACCTACTTCGGGATGAGCTCCTTCAATGAGACGGGTGCGCAGAGCCTCGACTACCAAGGGCTCAACTGGAACGCCGCCAGCATGATCTATAACCTGGGTGGCAACTGCGCCTACTCATGGCAGGCCACCCGGAATCTCATGGTCGTGCCCCAGATCAATCTGGCCTGGCAGCACGAGTTCCTTCAGAACCCCTATGCGATCAATGGCAATCTCTCGGGAGCCCCGGTCTCCAACACCAGCTCGGCCCCGCTCCGTGATACCCTCTACACGGGCGTCGGCGTGACGCTCGAGTACATGAAGAACTGGCACACGGGATTCTTCTACAACGCTGCCGCTGGAAATTCCGACCTCGTGTCTCAGAATATCTTCTGGTCCGTCGGAGCAAAGTTCTAGGGGGTGGGTGATTTAGCGCGGGGCGTTGTTATTGCGCGCTTGCACGCCCCGCCCCGCCATCCGATGAACTCAGTCTGAGATGCCGAAGTCAGGGGCGACGGTAATTTAGATGCGGTGCAATAGGAATAATTAATCTGGAACTCAAGAACTCAGAAAAAAGCATGGGGAAACAATCCCATGAAGAAGCCCTGTTGAGGTATTGACTCCGTCAAACGGAGTTGTGATGGGAGCAGTCTTTCCATGTCATTTCTTTATGCAGAGGCATTCTGTGAATAATCCTACATCGCCGTTGCGGACCCTGGCGTCCAATCTATAACTCCTTAGCTTGCCTGGCCGTTGCATCCTGAGTTCATGAGTTCCAGATTGATCATGCAGTTTCCTCTCCATCGACTGGCCACTTTGTTCTGCATCTAAAATCCCCGCGTCCTATTGCGGGAATTCTTCCTGCTGCTTCTGACCTAACAGCCTTCAGTCTAAAACGCTAATCACCTTTTTGTGCATTAGCACAAAAAAGGCGACCCTTTGACAGGTCGCCTTTTCTTTTGAAGGAAAATCTTTCCGTTACTTCATCAGGAGAGCAGCGCGGGAGCGCTTGATCTCACGGGTGATCTTGCGGTGAAGGTGTGCTGCAAGTCCGGTCAGGCGGCGGGGAAGAATCTTGCCAGACTCGGTGGTGAACTTCTTGAGAAGGTCAGGGTTCTTGAAGTCGATCGCGTCGGTGGAAACGTCTAGGCGACGGCGTGGCATGCAGCGGTTGGCGCGGCGGAAGTTGCGGCTGCGTTGTTCTGTCTTTGGTGTGCTCATGATGGAGAGTGGTGAACGGGGTGCCTGTTACTTGGTCTCGCGGTGGAGAGTGTGGCGCTTGAGATTCGGGTTGTACTTCTTCTTCTCGAGGCGGCCTGGGGTGTTGAGGCTCTTCTTGTTACGGGTGGTGATGTAACGGGAGACGGGCTTGCCTTCGGCAACCGCTTCGGTGCACTCAAGGATGATGATGTCGCGTGGCATAAAATTGGTGGTTGGTTGACTGGTCGGTTTTAGCTGTTTTCGGTTGTTTCCTCATCTTCGCTCTCAGACTCTTCTTCGGTCAGTCCAAAGAGGGAAGTGATCTGCGGCCTGGCACTGTTATGGTGCTGGCGCTTTTCAAGCTCTGCCTGACAATCCACTGTGTAGCGGGTGAAAGGAAGGGCCTCGAGGCGATCGTGTTTGATCGGCTTCTCGCAAAGGTCACAAACTCCGTAAGATCCATCATCAATTCTTTTGAGGGCTTCGTCAATCTCGTAAAGAGAACTCTGCTCTTTGGAGAGCATGCTGAGGGCGAAGTCACGATCATAGGCATCGCTGCCGGCGTCAGCCTGATGCATGCCGAAGGCGGAGGTTTCGCTGCCGGCGTGGAGGTTATCACGGGCGACGCCCCTCATGGCATCGAGGAGGGTGTCCTTGAGCTCAAGGAGACGCTGGCGCTGCTTGGTGAAGAAAGGGGAGAGCTTTAAGTTCTTGTTGACCAGTGGCTTGGTAACGAACTGCTGGGCAAGGACGCGATGGTTGTCGGAGACGATTACCTTGGCCTTGGATACTTTGCCCTTGGATGGGGCTTTTACGGAAACTTTAGCAGTAGCCTTGGCTGGAGCGGCCTTTGCAGGTGCAGCCTTCTTGGCGGGAGTAGCTACTTTTTTCGAGGGAGCGGCGGCCTTTTTGGGTGATGGCTTGGCAACCTTCTTCACTGCGGGTTTGGAAATCTTTTTCAATGCTTTCTTGGGAGCTGGCTTGGCTTTCGCCGCGGGTTTCTTAGCCGCTGACTTCTTCGCGACGGCCTTTTTAACGGGCTTAGCGGTATGCTTCGATGCTGGTTTGGCGGTTTGTTTGGAGACTGGTTTGGTAACGCTCTTCACCACCTTTTTCACAGGTGCTTTCTTGGCGGGGGCCTTGGTGGTTACTTTTTTGGCGGGGGATTTTTTGGCCATAAAGAGGGGTGATGAGGTGTTCTGTTTTGTGTTGGGGGTAAACTTGGGGGAGGGGCTTGTTATCTCTCCTTACGATATCCCGCAAGGGAATTCTCTCCTCTTTTCCCAAGGGGCGCCACGGAAGTGATGATCTTGGTGGGTTTTCCAGAGGCTATCGAGCTCTTCGCCTAGTGAAACGTGAATCCGACAGCAAGGACGCTCAGAAGCCCCAATCGGAGCGTCCAGAGGAGGGTGCGGATCCAGTTGGTCGTGACGAGTCGATCCATGGAGTGGATGTCGGGATGCTGTTCCAGAATCCCATGAAGGGGGACTTGAAGGAGGAATGTGCTGGCCCAGATCAGGATCAGGCACCCAAGGGCGGCCAGATAGAGTGGGTCACCCGTAAGTGGCAGTACTGAGCCACCGAAGAGTCTGGGGAAGAGCAGGACCACTGCGCTTCCCAACTCCACGAGCATGAGAGGGGCGACCACCCACCCCGTCCGCACGGTGTGGGAGCGCTCGTAAGCCGTGAAGCCATCCCGGGGGATCTTCCTGAAGAGCGAGTAGTGAACGATCTGAACGAACCAGATGATCCCGGTCATCATCGCTGTTGCCAACAGTTGAACGAGAAAGAGGAGGGGGATGATCTGTTGTTGATCGGCTCTCAGGAACATTCACGCAGCATAGTCAGAGGAAACGGGGATTGTAGAGAGAAGAGAGTCGGCCTACGCTTGCCAGTCTTTCACCGCTGTACCCTAGCCTGCACCCGATCATGAAACCTCTCCCCGGCTTCCGAGACCTCTTTCCCGAGGAGTTTGCACGCCGCACCTATCTCGTAGGGCGCTGGCGTGAGACGGCACGTCGTTATGGTTTTGTGGAATTTGATGGCCCCACCTTGGAATCCATCGAGCTCTACCGCAAAAAGAACAGCGGCGGCGAGATCCTCGGTCAGCTTTATGAGTTCACCGACAAGGGGGAGCGCGGGGTGGCTCTCCGCCCCGAGGTGACCCCGACGCTGGCCCGCATGGTGGCCGCCAGGCACCGCGATTATCCAAAGCCGCTCCGATGGTTCAATGTCGGCACCTGTTTCCGCTACGAGCGTCAGCAGCGCGGACGCCTGCGGGAGTTCCTCCAGTTTAACTGCGACCTTGTCGGTGACGCGACCCCTGCGGCCGATGCTGAGGTGGTGGTCCTTCTCATCGATCTGTTGCGCTCCTTCGGTCTCGGGCCTCAGGATTTTGCCATCCGGCTGAGCGACCGTTCGGCCTGGCATGATTTTCTGTCGCTCCACGGGATTGAGAAAGAGCGAGCGGGTGAGTTCCTGACCATTGTGGACAGAATGGAAAAGATGCCGCCCGAAAAAACAGAGGAGTTACTGGCTCCCTTTGGTATCGCGCTGGCAACACTCCAAGAGTTCATCGCCCGCGCCGAGATACCGGCGCTAGCCCCGCTGCTTGCTGACTTGGAGGCACGCGGTCTGCGCGAGTACGTGCGCCCTGATCTGGGAGTGGTGCGTGGGCTTGCCTACTACACGGGAGTCGTTTTCGAGGCCTTTGCACTCCAGGGGAATCTCCGGGCCATTGCCGGAGGTGGTCGCTACGACCGACTCCTCTCGGACCTCAGCGACGGGGCAGCCGATCTTCCTGCCGTGGGATTCGGCGTGGGTGATGCCGTGCTTCTGGAACTGCTCAAGGAGTGTGCTGGCGCGAAGGAGCAGGAGGAGTCGGCGCTCAAGGCTGATACCCCTGTGCAGGTCTATCTGGTGATCGCTGCCGAGGATTATCGCTCCAAGGCTCTGGGCCTCGCCCAGCAACTCCGTGATGAGGGCTGGCGTGTCGGTTATTCTCTAGGCGAGGAGCGCATAGGGAAGCAGTTTGGCACAGCCGAGACAGCTGGAGCCTCGCACGCTGTCGTCATCGGGTCCGAATGGCCCCGACTCAAGGTCAAGCGCCTCGCCGACCGCCACGAGGAAGAGCTTTCCAAGGAGGCACTTTCCACATGGCTTTCCAAGGAGTTGATGCCCTGACCCCTCGGCTGACTTTACCTTTCACTTTTCACCTTCTACTTTTCACTTTTCACATGCACTACCGTGATTGCCTCTGCGGCGCCCTGCGCCCCTCCGATATTGGACGCGACATTACTCTCAGCGGCTGGGTCGCCTCCCGCCGTGATCATGGCGGGGTGATCTTTATTGATCTGCGAGACCGCGACGGCATCACCCAAGTAGTCTTCCGCCCGGAGGTTCATGCCAAGGCCGCCACCGCAGCCCACAGTCTTCGTTCAGAGGATGTCATCACGGTGACAGGTCAGGTCGTCGCAAGGCTGGCAGGCACTGAGAACCCGAAGCTCCCGACCGGGGCAATCGAGGTGGTGGCCTCTTCCCTTGTGGTACTCAACCGCTCTGAGGTGCCTCCTTTCCCCATGGATGAGAAGATCGCCAACGAGGATCTCCGACTCACCCATCGATTCCTGGATCTGCGCCGTCCTGCCATGGCTGCAAATCTTCGTCTCCGCCACCGCGTCACCAAGTCGATCCGTGACGTGCTGGACACAGAGGGATTCTGGGAGATCGAGACGCCGATTTTGTCAAAAAGCACGCCCGAGGGGGCACGCGATTTCCTTGTTCCCTCGCGCCTCACGCCTGGTGCCTTCTACGCGCTTCCTCAGGCTCCGCAGCAGTACAAGCAACTCCTCATGGTGGGCGGCGTGGATAAGTACTTCCAGATTGCCCGCTGCTTCCGCGACGAGGATCTGCGTGCGGACCGCCAACCGGAGTTCACCCAGGTCGATGTCGAGGCCTCCTTCGTAAAGGCACAGGATCTACAGGATCTGATCGAGAAGATGTTCCAGCGTATCTTCCGCGAGTCACGCGGTGTGGAGATCCCGGTGCCCTTCCCCCGCATGACCTACGCCGATTCCATGAACCGCTACGGCAGCGACAAGCCCGATACGCGATTCGGGATGGAGATCAGTGATGTCGGTGATGTGTTCAAGGAGAGTCAGTTCAAGGTCTTCCGCGCGGCACTCGATGCCGGTGGTGTCGTGAAGGCGATCAATGCCAAGGGGTTCGCCTCCATCACCACAGGTCAGATCGAAGAGCTCACCGAACTCGCCAAGACAGCTGGAGCCCGAGGCCTCGCCTTCATCAAGGTGGAGAACGGCGAATGGAAGTCCCCGATCGTGAAGTTCTTCAGCGATGCCGAAAAGGCGGCCCTCTCGGAGCGCCTGAAGATGGAGGAGGGTGATCTCGTCCTCTTCGGCGCCGATGCCTGGGAGGGAGCATGCACGGTCCTCGGCCGTGTCCGCCTCCGCGTCGCCGAGATCCAGAAGCTTCCGATTGATCCGCTGCAGCTCAACTTCCTCTGGGTCGTTGATTTCCCGATGCTCGCCTTCAATGCGGAGGAGAACAAGTGGAACGCCGTCCACCATCCCTTCACTCGTCCGAAGGCTGAGGATCAGGAGCTCCTCAAGGACCCCTCCAAGCTTGGCGCCATCCGCGCCGAGGCCTACGACATCGTGCTCAACGGAGTGGAGATCGGCGGCGGCAGTATCCGAATCCATGAGGAAGATCTTCAGGCCGAGGTCTTTTCGGCGCTCGGTATCAACGAGGAGCAGCAGCAGGAGCTCTTCGGTCACCTGCTCCGGGCTTTCCGCCACGGGGCGCCTCCGCACGGGGGTCTCGCTCTTGGGCTTGATCGTCTCGTCGCGCTGATTGCCGGTGAGGAGTCAATCCGCGAAGTGATCGCCTTCCCTAAGAATAACCGCGGCGCCGAGCTTCTCACGGGATCACCCGCTGTGGCCGAGATGAAGCAACTCCGTGAGCTCTACATCTCCTCCACCGTCAAGCCGAAGCCAACTGCTGCGCTCGGGGTGGCCGGAGCTCCCTAAGCGTAGGTATCAGCGCCCCTTCGCCCCTTTGCATCCGCCATTGCCCGAGCCATGCAGCCCCGATTCCTGAAAGGTTTTGAGGCGACGGTTGACCGGGTGATTTTTGCGCCTGAACTGCCGGCGTCGCCCGAGCAGCCGTTTCCCTTCGTCTACTACATCACCATTCACAACCGAAGTCAGCAGACACTCACGGTGAAGGGTCGCAAGTGGGTGGTGCGCGGAGAGGATGGCAAGACTAGCGCCATGGAGGGGGATGGTGTCGTCGGTTGCTTCCCACGCCTTGAGCCAGGGGAGCATTTTTCCTACAACAGCTACCACACCACGGCCGGTCCCGCCGTTGCTGAGGGTGCTTACCTAGGCCTGACCGAGGAGGGAGGGGTGGTGATCGCCAGAATCCCGGCCTTTGAACTCATCCCACCGGAGGACTGAGGGAGAGATGAATGCGGAAATCAGCCGTAACGCAGGCCGTTGGGCCGAGGCCAGGCAAGCCAAACCAGGAAAAATCTTTTAGCCTAAACCCTTGGCTGAATTTCACTCCCGACTCCCTTTTGCCAAGAGTAGTCCCATGGAGTTGAAGTACACACGCCGACAGGATTCCCACTGGTTGCCCTGAAATATCAGTTTCATTAGTGGTGAATCACTACTTCTCTTTCCTGAGTTCCTGAGTTCCATATTAACCTCTCACGGGCTATACTTTTTCTCAATGCGCGCCTCCTTTCACCACACTCATGAGTACGGGGGATTTCGGATGCGCTATGGACATGCTCTTCCCTACGGAGCGAGTCATGTGCCGGGTGGTGTGAATTTCTCCATCTTCTCCGCCCATGCCACCAGCTGCACGCTGGTGCTCTTTCGGAAGGGTGAGCCGCAGCCCTTTGCGGAGATCCCATTCCCACATGAGTGCAAGATCGGCGATGTCTTTGCGATGATCGTCTATGATCTCGACTACGAAGAGCTGGAGTATGGGTTCCGGATGGAAGGACCATGGGATCCGAAGGCTGGACACCTCTACGATCCCAAAAAGATTCTCCTGGATCCCTACGCTCGCGAGATCGGCGGCAGGGATGTTTGGCTCTCCAGCCCCTCAACCGAGGAGATTTTTTCCCACAGATCGAGGATGCCGTACGAGGACTTCGACTGGGGACACGACCGTCCCATCAATCTGCCGGTTCAGGATCTGGTAATCTACGAGATGCACGTGAGGGGATTCACCCGGCATACCTCCTCGGGAGTTCGCCATCCGGGGACCTATGAGGGGATGATTGAGAAGATCCCCTACCTCCAATCCATCGGGGTGAATTGCGTGGAACTGATGCCGGTATTTGAATTCGACGAGTGGGAGACCAAGCGGATCAACCCCGAGACCGGTAATACACTCTGCAACTACTGGGGCTACAGCACGGTGGGCTTTTACGCCCCTAAGAGCGGCTACTCGGCCACAGGGCACCACGGCACGCAGGTCTCCGAGTTCAAGAACCTGATCAAGGCACTGCATACCGCTGGTATCTCGGTGATCCTGGATGTGGTTTTCAATCACACGGCCGAGGGGGATGAGCGCGGCCCGACGATCTCCTTCCGGGGGCTTGATAACCAGACCTACTACATGCTCAACCCCGACGGGAGCTACGCGAATTACACGGGGTGCGGAAACACGCTAAACTGCAATCACCCTGTGGTTCGTGCCTTCGTGCTCGATTGCCTCCACTACTGGGTAGCTGAGTACCATATCGATGGTTTCCGTTTTGATCTTGCGTCGGTTCTGGGGCGTGATCGGAACGGACATCCTCTTGCCAACCCTCCGCTGCTTGAGGCTCTGGCCCTAGATCCGATCCTGGCTGGTTGCGACCTGATCGCAGAGGCCTGGGATGCGGGTGGTCTCTATCAGGTGGGCAACTTTCCTTCTTACGGTCGCTGGATGGAGTGGAACGGGCACTACAGGGATGCCGCACGGCGCTTCCTTCGTGGTGATGCCGGCGTGGCCGGCGACATGGTTCAGGGGATCCTCGGATCACCGAATCTCTACGGTCCCTCAGGGCGAAAGCCGACGGCCTCGGTCAACTTCCTGACCTGCCACGATGGCTTCACGCTGCGGGATCTCTACTCCTACAATGAGAAGCATAACCTGGCTAACGGTGAGGAGAACCGTGACGGGGCCAATGACAACTACTGCTGGAATTGCGGAGTGGAGGGGGAGACCGATGATCCTGCAATCAACGCACTGCGCTCTCGACTCCAGCGCAATGCGATGGCGCTGCTCTTCCTGAGCCAAGGCGTACCGATGCTCTCGATGGGAGATGAGTTGGGTCGCACGCAGAAGGGTAACAACAATGCCTACTGCCATGACGAGGAGTGGAACTGGCTTGATTGGACTCCCGAAAAGGAGGGTGGATCCGCCGCCGGGCTGAAGCGCTTCGTCTCCCTGATGGCTGATTTCCGACGCCGTCACAGCCAGTTGCACCGCTCGGAGTACTTCACCGGCCTCGACACTCAAGGATGCGGATATCCCGATATCGATTGGCATGGTGTGAAACCAAGGGAGCCGGATTGGGGAACGCAAAGCCGTTCCGTGGCATTCATGATCGCTGGGGATATGAGCTGTGACTTCGGGCCGGAAGCCGACTTCATCTACGTGGCCTTCAATATGTGGCACGAAGCGCTCTCCTTCGGTCTGCCGAAACTCCCTTCTGGCATGAGGTGGCGCCTAGTGGCTGATACAGGCCGCCCATCTCCTGATGACTTCTTGGAGCCTGGAACAGAACAACTCGTCGCGGATCAGTCATTGGTCACACTGACGGAACGCTCCGTGATCGTCCTTATCGGTAATCGAGCGGGCAGAATGGGCTGAAGTACTGACTACTGACTAGACTGTTAGGCTGAAGGCGTTTAGGTCTGAAAATAGAGATGAGATTCAAGGAAACCTGACGTAATGGATGCTCAGCATCTGTCGGGTTCGCAAAGCTGAGACTTGAAATCTGCTTAGACGAACTGTTGAAACACCTCGTTGGCCTCGAGGAGTGTCTCCTTGCTTCCGATGTCGAACCAGGTCCCGGGGACATCCCATGTGCCGACCTCGACGCGGGGGTAGAGCCACTGGATTAAGCGGCCGGGCTGGTCGGGATTGTTCCCCTCTGCGATGTAGGTGTCGATGAGTGGCAACACGTCGGAGCGGTAGTAGTAGAGAGCGATGCCGGTCTTTGTGGTCTTGGGATGCTCCGGCTTCTCCTCGAAGTGGGTGATCACGCCCTGAGCATCGGTCGAGACGTTGTTGTATTTGCGGATCTCGTCAAGATTCCCCACGTCATAGAGGGCAAGTGTTGCAGGGTGGTTCTTGGCGGTTTCTGCAAAGGCTGCGACCGGAGCGCTAAAGAGATTGTCACCAGCCACGACGAGCAGATCCTGATGACCGATGTTCTGGGTCTTTAAGACATGGTGTATGTCACCGATAGCACCCAGTTTGTCGGTGTCGCTCATGGAGCCGTCATTGACGATGGTGAATTTCATTTTGGAGCCTCCAACTCCCTTGGCCTTGTACTCCTCGGCCCATTCACCGAATGACTTGGCGAACTTGTTGTTCGTCACCACATAGACGCGGTCGATGTCGGGAATCGGGGCAAGATTATCGAGGACCCACTCGATCATCGGCTTGCCGGCAACTTCTAGAAGCGGCTTGGCCTTGTTTTCGGTCAGAGGGTAGAGGCGTGTTGCGTAGCCTGCGGCAAGGATCAGAATGTTCATTAATGGAAGGAAAGGGGATTGGTTTTTGTAATCCAACTCGCATCGGCTAGCCAAGCTTCGTTTAATCCTATTTGGCAGTGCCCGCTTTATGGATTATCAGATCGAACTCGTTGTCGCCCGCTTTGAAGAAGATCTTCTCTGGATCCGAAGGGTACCTCCCTCCCTTCGAATCACGATCTATAACAAAGGAGGGTCGCCGGCGCTACCATACGACTTCCCAAAAAGGATGGGGGTGACAGCCACCTCCCTTGCTAATGTGGGAAGGGAGGCAGAAACCTATCTGAGGCACTTGGTCGGGCGCTACGATTCGCTCGCTCCGCTCACGGTCTTCTGTCAGGGGCACCCCTTTGACCATGCACCTGACTTTCACGCCTCTCTGCAGGAGTTGGCTTCAGGAATGGCGGGGGCCAACTCTCTGACTCCCTTTACCTGGTATGGTTTTCTGGATGAGACGGACGACCCTCATGGTCGCCGCCTCTTTGTTCCTTGGAGCAAGAACCCAGAGCGTCGTGAACTCTCGACGGGTGTGCTTTATGAGGCACTCTTTGGGGAGGCCACGCCGACTCTCTTTCATTTCCGAGGGGGAGCCCAGTTTGCTGCGTCGCGGGATGCTATTTGGCGCAGACCTCTCGATTTCTACGAGCGCGCGCTAGAACTCTGTGCTTCCATCTCCTTGGCAGCCCACTCCTACGAGAGGATCTGGGACCGTCTTTTTGGCGATCCGGTAATCGACCCTTCCACCCTAGGGCCCGATGGGGTGCTCTACCGCAAGAGAATCCGACGGTTGGAGCAGGAAGGCAATTGAATCTCGAACTCAAGAATTCAGGAAGGGTCAGCAGGCGTGGCACAAAGTTAGAAAGCTTTGTGTTCGGGTTTTTCGGCCAGGTGCCTGTTTTACTCCCTCTTTTAGAAACCTTTAGGGAACCGCTGATTTAATCGCATAGAGGCCGTTGTGGGAAGCCGTAGCGGATGCGAAGCAACGACCGGGCTAGCAAAGTGCCAAGCCAACACATTCTGCCCCGTGCCACGCCACGAAACCAAAGGCTTTGTGGCCTTTGGCTTGGATCTCCGCAACCCCATGGTCTGAAGCCAGTTGTCGATTTTTGCCTCGCCGTCTCCCGACGAATTGATGCCGCTTCCTCCCGGAAGCCGCGGCACCCTTCGGGCTACGATTCCATCGTAGTCTTCCGCACACCCGCCAGGGTGTTTGGTTCGTCCTTCGGCCTGCTTCGCAGGCCACATCGTGTCTCCCGACACTCGATATTGTGGCGTTACTCGCTCGGGCGAGACCGCTGCGGGTATTGACTCGCTCGCCCTGTCGGGTTTGCCTACGGCAAATCTACCCAAACCGCTCCCGCCGCTCCGTGTTGCCCTGCGCTCGCGCACCTTCAAAAATCAGCAACTGCCATTCAGCGGCCATCATGGGATTAAATCAGCGGTTCCTTAGATGCCTGGCTACCTCGCCCCGCACGAGGGTTGGCGTTGGTGGTGAGGTTTAATAGAAACCATCTTTTTATGCCTTTATTTTCCTGAGTTGCTGATTGTTTTCTCTTTCTGCCCTCTTACCAACTTGAAACAGCGAGGAGGCAAAGTAGATGGTGTGGATCACGTGATTCTGTTTGAGTTTCTGGGCGGATGGAGAGATGGTTTTGTCATGTCGCGGAAAAAGAAGACCAAAGGCTTTCCTGCTTTGTTAATTGGTATCGCCGTTGTGCTGATCGCCGGGGGTGCGTATTTCGTCTTCCAACAGGGAGGCGGAGGAAGTTCGCTACGGACAACGGAGGAGTTGAATACCGAGGACTACTACAAGAATGCCAACTCACTGCGTGGCAACACCTATAAGATTGATGTCGAGATCGACTCCGCTCTTGGCAACTCTCCCACCAAGGGGCGTCTCTTTTCAGTCACCCTGAGGCAGCCTGGAAAAAACGGAGCCCCCGCCATCCTCCCCGTCTTGATTCCCCTCGAGCTTGGAGGCCTCACGATCCAGAAAGGACAGCATTACCTCATGAGGGTGAAAGTGATTGAAAACGGCCTCCTCAAGGTCGAGGAAGCAACAAAGCCGTAGGATTGAAAACCATGAAAATCCAACTTAAGAAGTGCTCCCTCTTTGTCTTGATGGCCGTAATCTGCGAGGGGAGCCTGCTTGCTCAGGTTCCAAACGCCCAGACCATCCGCGAGACAGGTGAGCAATTCAAGGAGGGTAATGCACTCACTGGAGCCTCGGATAATCTCGCCATTGGAAGCAGGGCAATGTTTGAGGCGAATTTGAAGGCCAAAAAAAACATCGTCGACATGAAGGCGAACACATTTCTATCGATGTGGAACAACCCTGCCTTTGCCATTCAGTTCGAGAAGTACCTGAGCGCGCCTGCTGAAACATCAGAGGCCGCGAAACTCTACCGTCAGCGCATCACCAAGATCATGGAGTTATTGGCGCCAGGAAACGCTACCAAGGCAAATCAAGATGCGGCCTTCAACCTTCTTCCACTGGCATCCGAGTTCGAGAGTGATGCTGAGAACTGTACCACCATCCATGACGCCGTTTACGCTGCGGCCAACGCCAAGGTGCAGATCCAGAGGTTGACTGAGGTGGATCGGGAGCTGGGAAAAAAATTAGATATCGCCCAGTACAATCAGCTCCATGCGGCGCAATCCCTCAGCCTGTCATTGACTGCTCCGAGTAAGAACGAAGTGGCTGATAATAACGAAAACGGGAAAGAACTTCGTCTCGCTAAAATGGACCCCGCCAAGAGTGATGTTGCCTCCCTCAAGCAGACGATCCAGCGGAACCAACAGCAGATCGCCAATGCTGAAGTTCAGTCGAAGTTTGCCCTCCAGTCGCTGATTCTTCAGTTCTTTGTCCAGCGTCGCTACCAGCACGTCATCATCATCAATCGGTTTTACCGTGCCCTGTTTGATGATGGTGACCAGTCTTTGGAGCAGTTTCAGCAGATGGCTGACAAGATGGGGTACAACAAGGCGGCGGGTCAGGTGAAGCTGATTGCCGATGCTGCTCCCAAGGGAGGTGTTGCTGCAGGGAGTGGGAACAACGGAGGGCATGGGCCCAGTGCATCGGCCGGCGGCGGTCCTGACGGCACCGGGGCAAGCGTCGGCAACGATTATTCCAACCAAGGCGGGAATGCCACGGCACTTTCCGGCTCAGGCCTTCACATGGGTCTCGAGAACCTGAGCGCTGAAAGCCTTCAAAATGCGCTCACGACCGGGATGAAGGGAGCGAGTCGCACCTTCAAGAGCCTCAGTCAGCTCGATGCGTTCGCCAACGAGATCATCCGCGACGTGAACGAGGGGGTGAAGGTCTACAAGTACCTTCTCGAGAAAAACGAAATGGAAAGTGCCGCCAGTCAGCTGGCCTCCCTCTTCACTAAGGGGGAATACCTCCCTAGCGTCCGACTCCTGACTCAGGATGACAAGAGGAAGACCTTGGCCTACGCCCAGCTCTGCAATCGACTAGTCAATGCGGCTAACTCCGGCAACATCGATGCGCTGAGCGAAGTGGTGACGGACGTAAAAAAAATAAATCCCAGCTTCGACGATGCCGAGATTCTTGCGAAACTTCAGGGGGTGAAGACGGCAAGTAGTCTTCTGGTTGCACAGGCAAAAGTCGCTGCATCGAAGGGTGATCTTCAGGCTGTCCAAACTCAAATCACACGGGCTGCCGCCCTCTGGCCCAATAATCCTGAAGTTACCAATTTTTCCGCTGACATGAGCAAGATGTCCGAAAAGGCCAGCCCTCAGGTTCAGGCGGTGAATGATTTCGACCAACTCTACAGTCAGCGGAACTTTCGGCAGATCTTCGACGACAAGGAAAAGTACATCGCGGCCATCTCCCAGACTCCCGAACGACAGGGGAAGCTGCGCGAGGTGCTTTCCCGCATGCAGGAGATCGAGACCTCGATCATGCGCTCCCAAGAGATTGCCCGCCGCGGCGACTTTGCCGGCGCCTGGGAGGGGTTGGAAGTGACGTTCGGACAGTATCCCGATGATACGAAGCTCGGTCAGATGCGGGCCGAACTCACCACGCAGGCACCCGATTTCGTCCACGATATCCGTGAGGCCAAAGCCTACGAGGAGAGGAAGGAGTATGGATCCGCCCTCGCGTGGTATCTTCGCTCGCAGACGCGCTACCCGATGAGCGATCTCTCGAAGCAGGGTATCCAGCGAGTGGCGAAGCAGATACTTCCGGACGCGAGCTAGGGAGAGGTTAAAAAGGGTTAGAACGTTACAGCCTTACAATACGGACCGAGGGGGCACCATGGTTCCCAAGAGTTTAGAGGGGTGGTTGACCCTCTTGTCACCTTCTAATATTTTTAACCTGAATGCCGCGCACCATCCGGGTGAACACCCCACCTTTGTTGATGCCGCCCTATGCCCAGTTGGAGTAGGGTTCAATGATGCGGGCGCCGACTGTTGCTGTTACAAAAGCGGCACGGTCCTTCTCCTTCCCGAACAGGTAGAGGGCGTATCCCCCGAAGCCCCCGCCACAGTATTTCCTTCCAAGGCACCCTTTGGCATCTGGAAGTGGTGCCATCCCCTCGACGAGTTGTGCATCATAGGAAGCGGAGACCCCGGCACCCAACTTCGTAACATCACGGGAAAGGACTCCTTCGCGGGCGATCCTGCTTGCCGCGCCGATGGCGGAGTAGTCCCGATGAAGGTCTGCCATGGCGGGGGTATCGTGCGGCTTGCCGGTCCACCAGAGTGCCATCAGTCCCTGCAGCATCCTTCCGTCCGTCTTGAATTCTAGTGAAGGCTGCCGGCCACTGCGCCATATGCAGAGGCCAGTTTCACGGATGACTGCGGGATCCTGCCAACCGACGCCAAGATCAAGCTCATCATCGACACCAGTATTACCATTGAGAAGCGACCAGGCACCGCTGCCTCCAAGGCCAGCGTTTCGCTCGTACCCCCAGTCTCTCAGCGAGACTTTAGGCTGGATAGCGCAGTTGACAATGAAGTCTCCAGCTTGAGCATGACGCGGCACGTCAAGCCAGCCTCCGGCAAAGTCAACCCTTAGGGGGGCATCTTTCGGAGCCCTGATCCATTTTACTAATTGGGTGGTGGAGACTGGTTTGTATAGGGGGGGGGTCTTTGGGAGAACAACATACTCGGCACCTATCTCCTTGCAAAGGGAGCGTTTGAGTTCCCCGTATTGATCATCTTCCGTAACGGCTAGGACATCTGGTTTCAGACGCCGGAAATCCTCTAAAAAATCAAGGCCATGGTCTGTTCCTTTGCCGACCACCACTTGATCGATCATGCTCATAGCCTCTAGAATGCCTTTCTTGTGCTCGTCAGGAAGAGATGAGCGCCTTTGCTTGTGTGCCCAGAGGACATCACTCGATGCAAAGGAGACAGTTAGAAAGTCCCCAAGAGCCTTGGCTTCGCGGAAGAACTGAACATGCCCTGCATGGATAATATCGTAGCAACCGGAGACAAAGATATGTCGCATATCTCAGATCATGGTTTGCGGCGTGATCCGAAACAAGTCTCGCTTCTTTTTTTTGAGGGGTGAAGCGATGGCGTGGATTCATTTAGTAAGCAAAAATAGGGTTTGCATCAGGTGGTATGTTCGCGTTTTTACTTTTCTTTTCACCCCCCTCAAAACAAACATTGCCAATGTTCCTCCCCTTCCTCCTCGCTGCAGTAGTCACCACCGCGGCACCTCAAGCTGATTTTACAGATAATTCCGCGACTGCGGTCAAACCGGCTCCCAAAAAATTGACGGTGCATGTTCATGTTCCACGGATGGCCTTCATGGGGTCGGATGCGGATCTCCGGTTCGACATACCTTACCAGATTCCTGAATTAAACTGGGGGAACCAGCGCTTCTGGGATCCATACCGCACGAGTCGCAATAATAACAAGAACTGGTTCCAATCTGACTACGCCACTCTGAACTGGTTCGGTCTCCGTGACACGCTGGCAAGCCATGGTCTGGATATCTCCGTAACATACACCTCTGATATGGCCGGCAATCCTGTCGGTGGCAAAAGTGCTGGATTCACCTACTGCGACAACTTCACCTTCGATCTGGAGTTCCAGTCCAAACCATTATTCGGTTATGAGGGCGGCACGCTAAGTGTGATCGGTATCGAGCGCAACGGAAATAACCTCACCGCCCGGAACGTCGGAAATCAGTTCACGGTTCAGCAGGTCTACGGAGGCACGGGCTTCATTTTCTATGGACTCGCCTACAACCAGCGCTTCTGCAATGACCGCTTCAGCTTCAAGTTTGGACGCATGGCGGCGGGTGACGACTTCGCTTCCTCGCCGCTCTACTGGCTCTACATGAACAACGGAATTGACGGAAATCCCCAGTCACTTCCTGTGAACGGTAAGTTCACCACCTACCCCTGGGCCGTCTGGGGTTCACGACTGAGGGCTTTGGTGACCAAGGAGACCGAGTTGATGCTGGGCATCTACCAAACTACCCCCCAGGTCTCCCAGTCCTACATGCATGGCTTCAACTGGGACATGAACCCCGGTGACGGCGTTATGTTGATCAGTCAGTTGGGATGGGCTCCTGAGTTCTTCAAGCCCTCCCCTCCTGCTCCTTTCACCTCCGCCAAGTCGTCTGATAGCAAGTCAGTGGCCACCAAGAGCGCTAACGATGGGAATTCGCTAACCACTCCTGCTGCTGATGCCATCCCTCACGGGTTACCTGGTCACTACTGGATGGGTGGATACTACTCCACTTGGTCCTTTCCACAGTTTGGAAGCAGCCAACGTCAGAACGGAGCCTATGGTCTTTACTGGCATTTCGATCAGATGCTCTACCGTCTGAATCCCTACAAGGACACTGGCCTCACGGCGTGGAGTGCCTTCATGCTCTGCCCTCAGCAGAATACCGCCAAAGTCCCTTTCCAATACAACGGTGGCTTGGTTTACACCGGCCTGATCCCGGTCCGTCCTCAGGATGTCACCATCTTCGGTGTCGCCTACGGCAACTTTAGTTCCAACTACGCTCAGGCCAATCAGGCCACAGCTGGTGGATACGCCACGTATGAACTGGCCTATGAATTGGGTTACCGTATCAACTTAGTCAAGTTTGCTTACATTCAGCCCGATATGCAGTGGATCATCAATCCGGGTGGGACGGGAACCATTCCGAACGCTCTCGTGCTTGGTGCCCAGATTGGAGTCACGTTTTAGCAAGGCAGAGCCTTGTTAAAACGTGGTGGCTAGGCTGTTAGGCTTAAGTCTGAGAACCATTTAAAGTCAGGTAACTAGATGAGCCGCTTGCATCTCCCGTTTCTCTGCACTGTTGTGGGGTCAGCGGCCTTGAGTTTGTTTCTGCTCATTAGTTGGATGCCTCCGTTGCTGATCGTTATTGGGAACGCAATCCTTTTCACATTACTCTCTTTTCGGATTGGTAAATTCTATTGGCCGTCAGGATTGCTAGCCTTTGGTCTGATAGGTTTCTTGATATATGCTACGCTGCTTCCTTGGGTTTTAGCCATTTATGCACACACACCCGAGGAGCATCTTGCAGTCGCTGAATTGCACGCGGCTTCATGGAGATTTCCATTGGGAAGTGAGAGAGCTGCGCTGCCACACTACAAGATTGCGGCTGAAGCGGGGATGCACGACGCGGAGTGCGCAGTAGGAATGGCATATCTTTACAGACATTATGGAGAGAGATTTGATCGTGAGAGGGCTCGCTTTTGGTTGGAACGCGCTGCTGGCGGAGGGGACATTTCAGCTCAACGTCACTTCCCATTCATAAAGACAGTTCCAGGAACATAAT